>Ga0065711_1005278_pt1 | contig 37084 bp, 24 predicted proteins | sample Hoacrofraction12_FD_59098 | JGI IMG/M metagenome (GOLD analysis project Ga0065711, IMG submission 59098) | Hoatzin crop microbial communities from Cojedes, Venezuela - Epithelial fraction 12 v2 (version 2) | ecosystem: Host-associated > Birds > Digestive system > Esophagus > Crop | place...
CTCCGGCGCCTCAGGCGGCCCCCGGCCACGGTGCCCCCCCCCAACCCCCCAAGGCAGAGTCTGCTCCTTCCCGAGCCCCCGCCGTCGGCCGAGTGCGGCGGCGTGTCCCCCGGCCACGCGAGGGGGAAGGACGAGGAGGACAGTGAGGGGCTGGAGGACACTGAGGGGCTGGAGAGTGTCCAGAGAAGGGCAGCGAGGCTGGTGAAGGGTCTGGAGAACGAGTATGACGAGGAGTGGCTGAGGGAGCTGGGGCTGTTTAGTCTGGAGAAGAGGAGGCTGAGGAGGGACCTTATCGCTCTCTGCAACTACCTGACAGGAGGGTGTGGTGAGGCGGGTGTTGGTCTCTTCTCCCAAGTGACTAGCGGTAGGACGAGAGGAAATGACCTCAAGTTGCATCAAGGGAGGTTTAGGTTGGATATTAGGAAAGATTTCTTTACTGAAAGAGTTGTAAAGCATTGGAACAGGCTGCCCAGCGAGGTGGTGGAGTCCCCATCGCTGGAGGTGTTCGAAATACGTGTAGATGTGGCAGTTCAGGGCATGGTTTAGCAGGCATGGTAGTGCTGGGTTGATGGCTGGACCTGATAATCTTAGAGGTCTTTGCCGAGCTTAGTGATTGTACAATTCTATGATCGCGTTTAGTACCTTAAAAATGCCACCGGTGCCATCCCCGCCTGGCCTCACCACTCGCTGTGCATCTCCGGGTGCGTGTGCCCTGCTCACCCCCGCCCTTTGCCCCGGGCACAGGCCCTGCGCGGTCCGGCCGGGTAGCACGGCCCGTTGGCCAACACATGCCCCGGCTCTCACCCCGGCTCAAACACCAGTTGGTTCTCCCAGCTGTAATCTGCGGGTTAAATAGTCCGCTTCCTTACACGGGGCAACTGATCCTCCGAGTAACCCCAAAGCATTTGGGAAAAGCCTCAGATCACTGTCACTTTTTCACCCCAGCAAAGCATATTTAGTTGCTTATTTTATAACAAAACAATCTGTAACATAAAAATATTTTTATGTAGTATTTAAACTGGACTGGGGCCCCATTGTGTTTGTGGTGCCAAACACAAATTTCTTACCAGTGAACAAATCAGCATATTTTCCTAAGAGTGGTTTGCTTTATTAAGCTTAAAGACAGAAATGCTGGAAAAGAAGTTCTTGCCAATCTGCACATGCTCTTTCAGATGCTTACACTTGGTCCCCAGGCTCTTTCTGTCCCAACCCTGGACCTTTTGGTTTGCCCCTGTTTGTCAGAGTTAGCGGCAAGAACATTTCATGCACAGTCTGAACAGTGCTCGTATACTAGAAGGAAGGTTTTGTGAGACAAATGCCTTACAGCCCCATGTCGTGACTCCTGACAAAGACACATAACAACTGCTAATCCTTGCCCAGACAGTTCATTGTCTAAGACTATTTCTACTCTTGGACCCGAGTTGTAGGCTTAACTATAACAATTTCAATGTATCTCAGGTAAAGCCACAATGTAAATGGAGCAACGCAGAGTGCACGGCAGAACAGACACCCTGAAGAGATAACCAAGGCCAGCAGCCCCACTGTCTCTCCTCCGAGACTGGTGTGACAGTACGCGCTGTAATTACTTCTCTGGAGAGCAGTAACATGCTCTCAAAGGCAAGGTGTAGTTAGGGGATGAGGCAAACAAATGGGCTTAAGGGATGTAGGTCAAATGAGGTAGCAAATAACTCTGGGATTGACTACAGGATGCTTTGGCAGCCAGCAGCAGCAGGCACAGCCTGCCACCAACCCAGGTCCTGCTGGCCTCAGCTTTGCGGTACGACCTGTGGGAGGAGTGAGTTTTGAAGAAGGACTCAAATGAGGCAGTGAAGTGTTTGCTTTACAGCGCTGGGCACGGGAAGCAAAGGGGAAATGGAGAGTAGGACTGGAAACGCTGACACGGTATGGAGAGGGTCCGTGTGGACCATGGCTGGTGGTCTACGTTAGCTTGGGACTATCTGGGGGAAGTTCTCAAGTCAGTGCAGACAAGAATTATCTGCTTCAGACCGTGGGAAAAGAAAGTCTGTGGCGGAGGACTCAGTGAAGGCGCTGAAATGGCCAAGAGGATGACTTCAGCAGCATCATCAAGAGAAATACTATTTCATTTATATGAGACATGAAACGTTATCAGAGTTAACTTTAAAAACCCTTTCAACAGGTTTTGTAAACTTATCTCAGAGCCTCCCTGGTATCTCTAGGGGTTTGTGCTGGTTGCTTAAAAAATTCTACCTAGTCAAACTTGGATTTCAATGGATTTATGTTCCTATGTTCCTGCACATTCCTTTCCATAAATATCCCAGCTATATCCATCACATTCATTTTCAATACCCTTTTTGATCCACAACCCCCCTCAGAGAAGGGAACCCCAGCTCCTCCTGTGTCCTGTATCTACCAGCTGGACAAAAACACAAAGCAGAAAAAATTATTCAGCTGAACTGAGCCACTAATTTGGGTCTGTCCTTTATCCAGCCAACAGTGTTTCTGAAACTTAAGAAAGTCTGATAAGTTTGCGATCTGAACCCTACTTTTAAATATATTTGAAGCTCATCAGCAGGTTAAAAACTGCCTGAGGAGACAGAAATAACACGAGAAGGTATCGACAAAGGAACAACATGCTCGCAAGAACTTCCTTAAACAGTCACGCTAAAAAGCTCACTTTAGGTAATTAGCTAAGAAATTTTATGTTGTATTCCTTGAATGTCACTACATTTAATAAAGGAAATACCTAGAAAATTGCAATTAAAGAGGTAACGGTATTTAGTCTGTTTGACATTTGTCAAGTTTCTAAAAGTAAATACTCTAGTTTTAACCTTCCAGACTTGTTTGTCATAGATAATCTTCTGGTAGCATGTTCAAACCTTCTTCTAACTCCTTCAGCTTTGCTGAGTCAGAGTCCGTCCTTCCACACGCGCATACTATTTAGCGAAGCACGGGTGCAGCACACTGAAGAGTCTGTCTGAGAACAGGATTAACTTCCTGGGCTGGAGACCAACAATTACCCAAATCGTGTCTTAATCTGAATTATTATTTTTTTAGAGGCCAGGAAGTGTATATAGTATTCAGGTGCCATCACACCAAGGTTTAGTAAAATGACGCAAGGCAAAATTTATCAGCAGGACCGCCATGAGAAAGAAGGTGAATTGCTCTTCTGACTATAAACTGGAATGCTTTCCAGTTTCTCACAATATTTGTAGAAAAACAAGCCAAAATGTTTCCTCAAAGTTACAAACCAAAGCTTCAGTAGATTAGTCCTTCCTATATAAAAGGTTTTTCTACAATCCTAATAAAACAAAATGTCATCCAAATTTCCGTTTAAAAAAATGTGCTTTTGAAGTAGCATTCCTGGCTATTTTTCTAGCTTTTTCGTTTCTTGAGAGGATTAATACTATTTGCCACTGAGAATGCTTGAAAAGGTGTACATGAGAACAAATTCATAGCACTTTCATAGGTATTTCTGAAAAACTGAGCTACATACTGTGTTTTTTACAGGCTAGTAGTTTGACTCCAGATGAGTAACAAAGGCTGCAGTGAACCGAGAGGCAGCACGGCATTACATGTTATGGTTGACCAAGTACAGTAAATTATGAAGAGAACTCCTCCAAGAATAAATTCTATATTGGTATATGCATGAGATTTTTAATAGTGATTTGACAATGGTCATCACACTAGTCATCACACCGCAACAAAAATGAAATGCTTGTTTGAGAAGCTCAAAGTCTCTAACTTGAAAGAGGTTTAATGCGCATGTGACAAGGAATGAGAAGGATTATTCCAAGTGTAATACAGGTGGGAAAGGATTACAAAAAATGTGACATGGGAGAAAGAATATAGAGTTTTAATGATGGAGGAACACCCCCATCCAGCTTTTAAAAGGTAGTGACATATCGCTTAGCTCTCTCGGAATGGCAAAGGGCACATTTGTGTAATAAAGTCACTCACTTAAATCTGAAAAGTCTGAATGAGAAGCATTCTTTCAACTTAGTTTAGAAATCCTCTCTTCCACTCCTACAACTCTGTTATTTCTTTCATGGTTCTTTTATAAATACTTTCTAAAAGTCTATTTTGAAGTAGTGATTTTTTTTAAAAGGTATTCTTCAAAGGGAGTACAAAAAAGAGCCAAAAAGAATAATTTCAGAAAAACATAAAAGCATTTGCCCTACTTCAACAGCTGTTGGGCAAGATGGCAAAGGAAGAAACTCTCCAATACATACTCTAAATTAATGAGCGACCAAATTTAATTATTAAGATGCAAGATTATTGAAGTAAGAGATCCCTTTGCTTTAAATGACAGTGTCTTTTCCAGGCTGCAGTACACAGCTAATGCTCCAGTTCTGCAATTTGCACCTTCCTTTAACATCCCAGGCAAAGACTCTTCTGCAAGCAATTAACCTCCGAGGAATCTTTACACACTGACAGGTCCCACAGGGGGAATTCATCCGAGTCATATATCTACTGAAGTTAAAGGCAACTCCCCCACCGACTTCGTTGGGAGCAGCATTAAGATTTCAGTTTGTTCAGTTTAGAAATGAGGGAAGAGTGGTATGTTTGTGTATGCACGCTCAGACTAACATGGGCTGCTAATTATTTTCATCTGTGTTATAGAGAAAGTCCGTGAAATTAATGTGGGACTTTTCTATTTGTGTACATCTGCAACCAAATTAGCAATAATAAATTAAAAGGGATTTTCCAAATCCAGGACCTTTGTTGTCTTGGCACTGAAAATGAATCATGTTGCTAAGGAAAACACTCAAAGGGCAGCTTGGGTTAAATTGCTGTGTTAACTTCTTAATTTGCCCAGTGAAAGTCATTGTTGCGCTTATGTAGGAAGCCGGTATGCTGCTTTCGAAAGGCCAGTTCCTGTTGCATTTGCTTTGCTGCTGCTCAAGGCAATTACTGACCCAAGTGAGAAAAGTTTATCACAATTTGGTCTAAATCACAACGCACAACAAACTGGTTTTCCCTCTAATCTTCTTTTACATGTGCTTTGCTCAGGTTGCTTCGCTGAGCTTGCTCGGCTCTGTTAAACACAGAGACCTAATTTAGGGAGAACACAATAGCCCGATGGAGTCACGCCATCAATGAAAAATGACCCTTGTGTACCAGGTTACCATTATCCCATCTCCGAGTTGCTCTTACTCACCCACCTACACCACTACAGCTGCATGCAACTTAATGATGGCTTCAGCCTTTCAGGCTGCTAGAATGCTATTTATAACCCCACGGGGTCCAACTGCGATGCTATTCTTTCTCCCCATCCTCAAGAGGCTTTATTCAGACAGCATGACATGAAGAGATGGCTGGTACTACAGAAGAGCAGTTTCCAATAAACAGATCATTGTGTTGAAACATAAAGAAGACTTCCAGTTACCAATTACGAAAGCTGAATTCCACCTTTATTTTGTGTCTCACAAGAAGTAGGAAGGAAAAGGACCATGGGGATGTAGACAGAAATAAGAAGAAAAACAGTTTAGTAAAAAAATTTTTTTTTCTATACCTTATATTTTTTGTTTTTACTTTTTCTTGAAAAAAGTTATATTAGATTATCTGTTAGATGGATGTACATTAAAGTGATATGGACCAGGTGGGAGGAAAAGGTACAGTCTCAGAAAAAGAGCTGGGATTGTCCCACTCTGCAGCCATTTGCTTTCTCATCCTTCTCTGCTCTACCTGCCATCTCTTCCTATGTCACACCCCTCGCTGCAGCGTCTGATGGCACTACAGCCATCTGTATTTATTTTCCTTGCTCAAAATAATAGCATGTAAAAGTGACTATTAAGAACTCTTCTTTATCAACCTTCCTCTCCCCACCTACTTAATTACCCTGCCATCCTGTCCTCTCTATTCAAAACTGTCCTTCCAAAATTACCTGATGATATGAAGGTGCCTTGTTATGCAACCAGGAGGGCAAAATAAATCAATGGAAGAATAAATACATAGAGAAAGGGCCTTGAGGAGTTTGAGAGCTGAGGACCACCTGCAGTGGGATTTGCACCGCTCGGGCCAGGGGCTGGAGTGACCATGAGGATCTGGCACATGTCATTCATTTTTGCGTGTGAGCCGTAGCAAGGGGCTGTGCGTGCGTTCGTTTGCTTTCAGAGCGATGGTGTTTCTCCCTGGGCTTTGCAAGGAAGCACAAGCGCACTCAACCCTTGCTTAAATCATTCAGCTGTGCTGAAGGGAGCAGGGATACAGCAACACCGCAGAGGGACTGTGTCCATCAGATATTAGAAAAGATGGAAATGCTCTAAAAGTGAAGCAGGTAGTGGACTTCATTAGGAATGATTCTAAATCAGTAGAAATTATGTGACGTTATATACGATCAGCTTGCTTCTGATGCCTATTATAATAAAATAACAGGTCTCAGCAGAACGACTGGCCCAGCGTGATGCAACAGAAATAGCCAACTGGTGATAGTGCAGCTGTGCACCTGAGTTAACTCCATGCTGGCTAGGGCAAAAAGCCCTGAACAATTACAGCTTTTGATATGTTTATAAGGTCAGAACAGCAAATATCTCACTACGATTAAAAAAAGGAGAGGTAGCATTTGTGGGGGAGGCATCAGGGTTTGTTGTTACTCTGTGGAGGCCTCTAGGCGGTTGTGATTCACATGCTTTAAGAACCACACAGGTTTTTTTTCGGTGAGTATCAATACTTTTCTTTGTTTAGTTTCTTTATACAATGGCAAACTTGCTGTCTTTGTTACAGTCTGAACTAAATTAACATTCATGGGCACATTTCTTGTGCCAGAAGGTTGAATTACCATCTCCATCATGTTTCTCTTTCTTTTTTTGAAAAAACCCAAAAGAAATCTTGCTAATCCTACCTCTAGTTTGTAAATAACTTCTACTTTTTGTTTGAATTTACTCTCTCAAAAATCCTGTGGAACGGAAAAGCTAGAAAAAAACAATTTGAACAAAGTGGATACCAATGAAGTGCTACAACAACATTTATGTACTGGTTCTTTTCAACAAAATGTGTGCTCCGAATTTAGCCTGCCTGAAAAATTCAAAGCAATGATAAGCCTTTAACTAATAGTCGTCCCTCTCTTTCTCTGGTGTTGTAGTAACTACCTACCTCCTGCTTTATTAACACTAAAATCAAGAGTATTTTTTCAAAATGTGGATGATCAAATTTAAGCAAACTGTCTATTTTGGCAGGAAAAGAAGTTACCTGAATTTAAAGATGCAGATACAATACTGCTCACTGAAAAAGTTATTTGTCTAGATATGGAATCAGACACTTACAAATTTATAAATTTTGGGCTAGCTTACTGGTCCTGTTAAAAACAGCCATACATAGTAAATCAGGTCTTTTATCAGTGGGATAATCAAGTAAATCTCTTGCAGCGTGATGTTATTTGTAATATTATAATTGTTTCTAGGTAGCAATGCATATAATGCCTATTGACTGCCTCTAAAAGGTACTGCAGCTGCACAAGTTAGTCATACTTTGGTGGGAAATCAGAGGAATATTGTTAAAGATCAGAACACTGGAATCGTGCAACTGTCTTCCTATTAGAACAGTATAGAAGAAAACCTAAATTATTTAGCCTGAGGTGGCATGAGTTCTGTATATCTAAGGTACCAAATAGCACAATTGTCTGAAATAAGGGAGACTGAAACCAGTGCCCTAAAAGACCCTTAAGGCTCATACACACATATTGCTGTGAGTAGAGGTTAAACAACTCTAGATTTTACCAACCCTGAAAGTAACAGTAAATAATCTGAAAAAGATGAAACCCCCATCTAAGGCAGCAAAGATATCCTTATTGCTGAGGCCTGGGAAGAGGGATTCTGGATTTTGTTTCTCTCTGACCTTGGCCATGCAGCATACTTTTGTCAGCTTAAGTGCCATATGTGTAAAACAAGTGATGATAGGAGTAGTACCTTATAACCTATGGGCCTGCAAGGACAAATCCATCAATGCTTCTCTGGCACTTTGATGCTTATGGTGATGAGAGCTATAAAAAGTGTACACATGAGAAGATAATCCATTATCTACCCATGGAGAGGACAAACCCTAAAGTCCAGTTTTTTGAAAGGAGTTCAGACTAAAGTGGCTGTTTCAAGACTGAATTGCCTATTTTGATGATGGTCCATTAATCTTCTAAATGGGAGTTTGCAGATCTGACTAATAATTTATGTCTTGTGAGAGCACAGGGTAGCTCTGAACCTGAAAGATTCCTTGCTAGAGAAGTTAANTTNCATTGGTGAGCTCTCTTTGCCTAAACATTGACAAACAAGTAAAATGAATGCCTCTGTTTCTGTCAGTCACACTGTCCTTTTTAAAAAGACCTGGTGAAAATTTAGGTTAAGAAAATCTAATGAGAAAAACCTCAGCAGCCATTCCCTCAACACGCTGGGGTACATAATTAAAACACTAAGCTGGAGATGTGAGCCATGTTTCCAGCTCCAGTATGAAACGGAGGCAGTTTGCACCAACTCTGTCCTAGGGTTGTCTTTTGTCTAAGCAATACTAAATCTCTTCCCACCTCTTGCTTTTCATGACACGATTTCAACAAACTTTCTGTGCTAGGACTGGAACAGCTGCTTTACTCCCTCCTGTTGCCACACACTACCCCTGAGATGCTGTCGCTCTCCACAGACCTCCTGCTGCTGTTCACATCATCTCCTTCATCTACCTGGTCTCTACAGATGAAGGTAGAAGTGATGGCTAGAGCCAACCTAAGAGCATGCCACCACCCAGAAGGAGAGACGCCACCCTTCTGCTTCTTCCTGCCATGCTGTGAGTTGAACCAGGTCCCCCCGCTGCACCAGAGCTGTTGCTGGGCAGGAGGTGGAAGGAAGCATCCAAGGGCAGGGAGGAAAGCGGAGGAGAGCGAGTGGAAACTCCTCCTTCCACAAGCAACGCCACTCCTGAAACAGCTCCAGACTTGGAATTTGTCTCAGGAGCTGCTCAGGAGTGCTGTGGATTGAAAAGGGCTGGGGGAATGTGGAAGCGCCCTCAGCTTATTCCCCGCGTGTTGTGTTTCAAAGCCGTGGGGTGTGGGATGTGTGGGTGTGAGGTGGCTGCGCTGGTGGTGGTGCTGGGTGGGTGTCTGCAGCCAAAAGAGACACAAAGAAACACAAATTCTGTGGCAACATCCCAAACAGGAAATATTTTTAAGTGTGTTCTCCAAAAAAGCAGGAAAATACTTTCTCCAGAAAATGCTTAATTGAATTTCTTATGCAGTGCTGTTGTGCCAAATTCAGAGATTAAAATCAGTCATTAAGGCAAACAGTGGTCTTAGTCTGCTTTACCTTCAAGCTCTGATTCAGTTTCAACTCCAGCTTCACCACAAAAATAATGCAATATAGTCTCAGTGCAAGGACACTGGGAGTGCTCTATACCTCAAAAACTACCGTTCATAAAATCACTTTGCAAAGAAGCCGTCTAATTCTTTTTCTGACACAGCAAAAATTTTGGCAGGCCAGTCTATTCCTTATTAGTTATTCAGTCTCATTGGTAGGACAAACAACGTGCAGAGCCTGACCTTTAGCGTTCTGCTGAAATCAGTTGGTTTAAAACCTGTTCTCACCAGTCTCTGGGGCAGCAGGGGCCGGGGCCTCGCTGGCCGCGCTTGCAGCCCCGCCATATGCAGCATATGTTCGGCTGAGCCACTGGTGACACCCCCTGTCAGCAGCTGGTAATTTTCCGAGCAGGGACAAGATTTACATGAAAGCTTTAACTCTGAAAGTCCTGAAGAGCCTCAAATACATTCCACAATAATTGTTTTAACCAAAGAGTCAGAGGTGCACCTTGATAACAAGCCAATTTCAGCTGACTGTAGTATCAGCTTTACAATTCACTGTACCCGGCCAAGAGAAGATGCTTAATTTATCAGAAATCCTGCTATCATTCATCAGATAAACAGCTCCCGTTCCGTGTTCAGCCCTCAGAGTTACACGTATTCCTGCCTGAGAAACACTGAAATAACATCCATCCTGCTCCATGCACAATATTCTGTATCTTGATTTTCCAACACTTAAGCAAAATGCATCATACAAACACTTGGAAATGATTCAGAATTGACTATTACATTTTGCATTGTTCTGAAGTCTAAAAAAAGGGGGACAGAGGGAGTTCAGGCTCTCCAGAGAAATAAACCCTTCCTAAGGTTTCCAATAAGACACAGCAACTTCTACTAAATCATTCAATATCCTAATGAAGCCTAGTCTCTTTTCTCACCAGTCTTACTTCTCTCATTGCTTAGCTACAACACTGTTACTAGTAGAAACCAACATGCAATTTTTAGCCAAATCTCATTTTACTGGAACCTCTAAGCTTTTGAGACATTATTATTCCAGCTTTAACCTGGTATTAAGTGAGAGGAGAGTGAAATCCAGGCTTTACAGCAGTATTAAACAGCTTTGCTAACACGTAGTGATGAAAGGGAATTAGCATACAACCAGCCCCAACCTCATTTCCCCTAAACCAGGAGCTATTTTCCCAGGGAGGATATTGAGTACTTGTGACCACTTTCTGCTGCAGTATTCTTACATGGGATCACGTGGTGCCTTCATCCTACACCGAAAGTTTTGGAAAATACTTTGCTGGCATCAGCAGTCCACTTATGTTCCCATAAACTTCTACCTATTTCCACACTTTCTTTTAATGGGTAAACAGCTCTTAAGTTCTTAGTGTGGCTAACTTAGCTAATTGTGCTTAAAGGTACACAGAAACCTCTCTCATTTACTCAAGACTCTGAAAAGCTCAGTTCTGTTTGGGTTTTTTGCTTCTTCCCCAGAAAAGCAATACAGCCAACTTGACGGCCATTACTCTGAGAAAACTGCCGGTCAGCAAGTTGCTTGATCCACACTCCACTTATGTGCCAGTTCCATACCCTGATTTCAGTTAGAATACACCGCTAGAGCTGTGATCTTGCCAACATTTGACTGGTGGGATTCTCTGCTATTGCATGCTTCAAATCACACCAGTCTCGCGATAATCCACATGTAAATGTGTGCGCAACTGGTAGTTAACTTGTTGGAGTGAGGGCAAAGGCCAGCTGTGTAATTGTTTATTTTTAAAAGACACAGTTATTAACACACAGGTGTATTTGAATTAAAGTGAGATTCCTCCAGCAGTCCCTAGAACAAAACTGTGCCTTGGTCTTTGGCTAACCTTAAGTAGAAGTCTGAAAGCAAAATTCAGGTTTAGCTTTTAGTTCCTCATTACTACTATTCGCAGGTGACACCAGGACTGAAATCAAAGAGCACCTCCTTGCTTGCCCAGCATGGCAGGGTCTTGAACAGGGCAGGCAGGGGCTGCCTTTTGGAAGTAATTTTCCTTGCTGGTGGATGGAATTAAACCCCGTTACTTAAAGGTTTCAGGTCCTGCCTTTTTTCCTTGCAAACCATGGAAGATTATGGTCTTCCTCTGCACACAAAACAGTGAGAATAACTCTAGAAGCAGCATGTTACAGCACTTTTTCTGTGCCAAAGCCATCTGAATTTGCAACACACCAATGCCAGACTCTCCTCCTGAAACAAGCTTCAGAGAAAGAGTAATAATTACTACTGTAGTTTGCACAGGCTACACCACCTCTTGGTCTCACTAGGATACATTTGGCCAGTCAGTATTTCTCCTGGCTTCCCAAAATGTAAGCAATGGATGGGCTGAGTACCCTTTGGTAAAGCCTACCTTTCCAAGTGCCTGGCCCGCGGGACGGACTGGGCTGCAGCCCAGTGCCATCGGTGACAGCGCACTGACACAGGCAGCGCCAGCAGCTCGGCTCTGCGGCTGGGTGGCTTCTGCCCGAGGTGGCTCCCGAGAGCTGGGGTGATGCGGGGAATCTGCCCCCCGATGCCACTGCTGGCAGGATCCCCCTGAAGCCGCAGCGCACAAAGCGCCCCGTTGCGCAGTGCATGAGCGCAGCGATGAGTAATGCCCAAATGGCTTTGCTAGATTGCACAGATTTTCTGCAGCTCTAAGAATGCACATATGCTTTAGCAGAGGGGCAAAGCACGCTGCAGCCAACACACAAAAGATTAAGTATTAGTCTCAGTCATGGTTTTGCACTTAACTGGAACAACTAATAAAGCCATAATAGTAAAATGTAATTACCACCATACATACCTAAATGTTTGTGTCTTCCAGCAGCCATTAACTATGAGATCTGTTGTTCTGGAAAAGATTTGATCTAAATGTATGAAAATCCATTGCATAAAATATTGCCCATTTACAGTATGAACCTTGTTCCAGAAAACCTGTTTGGTTTTTGAAAGAGCCCGTTGTTGCCCAGATTAAGGGCTCAGTCCTGCAAGGTGCTGAGCACTCTGTAAGCCCTTAAACGCTGCTGGGAAGGAAAGGGACTTGGCGTGATCCAGAAGCAGTCACTGCCTTGTGGGATCGAGTCTTAAGTTAATATATAACAAACAGCTGCACAGCGGTGTGTGAAATCAGCAAGTTAAACATACACTTAAAATAACTGTAACGACAGAGAAGCAAGCATATTTACAGGCGCGTTTCATTAAAATCTTTGTGCTGAATAGTCTCATATGCAGCATTTCTAGATATTTACCATATGAAAGCAAAGGTTTGAGGAGTGTTCTGGTGAAAGTAAAATTAAGCAGCCAAGGCAGAAATAACCAAAAGTTTCAACCAAAGACTTCTAGTTAAATATTGTGCAAACTGTGAGTTGGTTATTATCAGCTGGAATCTACCCTGAGCAAGCTGCACCTGACAGCGTGGACAAAACGAATGACCCAGAATGGCACATGCTAATTACACATCCGCAAAAATGAAAACAACAATGAACCTCAAAACTTTACACCCAGCTCCAGTATTTGCAGGTGTCAGCAGCAGGACCAAATGCCAAAATAATACCTGGTCATACCTGGTCATTTACTGTAACAAATGAAAGAGGCAGAAATCAAAGGTATAATTATGACTTGGAGAGCTGCAAAGCGCCAGAGGAAGCTAACTGGGTGTGCAGAAGGCACTGCAGGAGGGGAGCTGAGTTATCCCGGCAGCACAACACCACAGTGTGGAAAACCAGGTACACACCTGCCACAGAGATGGGACCTGCGCTTCCCAGCTTTTGCTGCCTGGTGTACAACTGCACTCCACCAGAGACCCCATTTATCCCGCATCACGTACAGAAATGTAGAATGCTCCTGGCTTTGTGCTCTCCAGTCACAATGACCTGTACAGCTCCCTCCTATACATCCCTATGAAGACAAAATAATGTATAACAGAAGGTCTGCTAGAATGTGATTCGATCTTCTCTTTTCCTCCCTAGAAGAAACAGAAACTTCCAACTGCCATTTTCTTCTGGGTTAGAGTAGCAAGACGTGGAGAATAACTGCAATCATGCATACACGAGAATGCTAATTCAAACAGAAATTAATTTCTGTCTTACATTTCTCCGAGTTATTCTGTGAATAATCACAAGGAGAATTTTTAATGGCAATATTACATTCATTTCTTAAAAGTAGAAATGCCAACAGATTTCCTTAATAATAGATTTACACATCCATGATAATTGTCAAAACCTAATTAATAATTTATAATGAAGTATGAGGCTTCATGTATGTCTCATGCAATAATTTGCAAATCAGACTTTATTGAATTCCCAATTATTAGTTACATTCATTTTAGCTGAAAGCTCTGCTGGAAGCTCAGTACCAAGAAAATTAACTATATGAGAGTATAAAGGCAGAACTACAACTCCCCAGTGTCTGACTCATGCTCGAAGCCTTCAGTGAAAAGGAGAAACCAAGCTCCTCACTGACATACTCTTCTCATGCAAGGCTGGGCTTTTACCATTTTGAGCCTTTCAAGTCAGATACAAGGTCCACTGATGTTAAGGGGACTTTCCTCTGCTTCTATTAAGCTTTAAGTAAAGGTTACCAGAAAGGCTAAGTCCAAGTAATTTTCTTCATCTCAAATGACTCACCAGGGTGCTCATCTAGGATGTTGTCATATGAATGTTGATTTTTGGTCACGGTCGTGGGATGGGGAGGAGGTGAAGAAAATACCACATCTTGCTTTGTGGTTTGAAATTTTAGGGGAAGCTGAAATGCAAATAATACTCCATGGCACAGGTCGATCTCCAGGTGCTTCACAAATGCAAAAAGTAGGACTGGGATTCAGATCACACAGGAAAAATAAAAATAAGTATCAACAAAGACACAAATGTGATAAATGCCTTTTCTTGCAGTTTCTGGTATTCCTGCCCACGAAAGCTTGCCTGTGCTTAGGATATCAAATGCTGTTGTAGAAGACAGAATGAAGTTCAGAGAGCTATACAACACTTAACTTTCTGGCAAGACTAGCAGCAAAGTCCAGGCCAGTTTTGGCAACTCAGTAACTGAAATGTCCTGCTTAGAGGACAACAGGTCATTATATTTGTATCTGAATTGTACCTGCAATCTCAGAATCTCCAAGTACTTTACAAACTTGATGAAGTTAAACCTTTCATGTGTACGAAGCCTGTTACAGTATTTTCATTTTTTTTCCAGAAATTTCCTTTAAATTTTAGGTATTTCAGATTTCGATCTGATGATTTGAGATGCTGACATCCAAAATGTGAAATAGTCAAAATACAAAAGCAGTGTTCAGTTTTTGGTGAAGAATATCATGGAGAATAATCTCCAGAACAAAGAATAATCAACAGAGCAAGCTTGTATAAAAAATTTATTTAATGTAAATCTCCAGAATTGATTAGGACAGAAGCAACCAAAACAGCAAAAGAAACCTTCAGAAGGGCAGTAATCAGCCAGTCAGAACAGCCTAGTTCAAAATTACCAGGAAATCAGAACGACCCAGGCCTAATGACCTCATGTTTAGAGATGCAATACTGTACTGTATTACTTCCATTCTATGCTGTTGTATCCAGGTTTGCACTATAAACTACGAAAGCATATTTTTCAAAAATCAGTGGGATTTTAAGGGCTTATGTTACCTACACAAGTCAAAACAGAAATGGGGCAAATACATCTCAATGGAAAGTACATTCTTTGTCCCAAAACGATTTTTATGATCTGAAATTGTGACAAAGAGGTTTCAGATCACTACCAAGAGGATTATAAATATCTGACTTACTAAGACCTAAGCACAGAAACTGAACACATGCCCAACTGGGTGAAGTCTAGCAGAGTTATATGTTAGACATGAGTACCTGCTGGGTTGAAGTTGAAAGGGACCTCTGGAGATCATTCAGTCCAATCCCCCTTGCAGAAAGGCCGCCTCTGGAGATCATCTAGTCTAAGCCCCTGCTTAAAGCAGTGTCAGCTAGAGCAGGTTGCTCAGAGCTGTGTCCTGTCAGGTTTCAGACTTTTTTGGAGTCTCCAAGGATGGAGACTCCACAACCTCTCTGGGCAGCCTGTTCCAGTGTCTAACCACTGTCATCATGAAACACATTTCTTCCGCTGCTTGAATGAAATTTCCTGTATTTCAGTTTGTGCCCATTGCCTCTTGTCTTTCTACTGGATACCACTGAGAAGAGTCTGGCTTCATCCTCTTTATCCTCTTTACCCCTTCATTCCCACCAGGTTATTCATACACATTAAGAAGATCCCTCTGAGCATTCTCTTCTCCAGGATTAACAGTCCCAGCTCTTTCAGCCTGTCATCATATATCAGATGCTTTAGTTGGTGTATCAGGTACTCATCCTGTTTTGTATCCCCTGCAAACTTCCTGAGGGTGCACTCTGTCCCATCATCCAGATCATTAATGAAGATCTTAAACAGTATTGGCCCCAGTACTGACGTCTGAGGTACACGTCTAATGACTGGCTTCCAGATGGACTTCATGCCATTGATCATATAAGTCTTAGAACCAAGCAGTGCAGCTATCCAATTATGTAGTCCGTACTTCATCAGTTTGTCTACAAGTGTGTTATCAGAGACAATGTCAAAAGTCTTGCTAAAATCCACTGCTCTCCCCTTGTCCACTGAGCTGGTCATTTTGTTGTAGAAGGCTATCAAGTTGATGAGGCATGATTTCACCTTCGTAAATCCGTGTTGACTACTCCAAATCACTTTCTTGTCCTTCATATGTTTGGAAATGGCGTCCCTGAAGATTTGATCCACCTCCTTCCTGGGTACTGAGCTGAGGCTGATTAGCCTGTACTTCCCCAGATACTCCTTGCTGCTTTTCTTGAAGATCGGAGAGACATTTGCTTTCTTCAGAAACCTCCCCTAAACACCAGAGCCTTTCAAAGATCATCATGACTCGCCTTGCAAAGACATCGGTGAGCTCCCTCAACCCTTTTAGGTGTATCTCATCAAGTCACATGGACTTGTGCATTCAGCTTCATTTAAATGTTCCCTGAACTGGTCCTTGCTGAGAGGAAGTCTGCCTTTCTCCATGTGGTCCCACTCAGGGCCTGGGATTGCTGAAGGATGGTATTACCAGTAAAGACCAAGGTGAAGAAAGCACTGAGTAACCTCAGCGTTTTCCTCGCCCTTTGTCTACAGGTCCCCTGTCACATTCAGCAGTAGGCTCACATTAGCTCTAGTCATCTTTTACTGCTGATACACTTGTTGAAGCCTTCTTTGTTGTCCTCTGTGTTCTTCACTAGATTCAGTTCCCAATGGGCTTTGCCTTTCCTAACCCCATCCCTGCATGCTTGGACAGTGTCTACCTCTTGGTAGTGTGTTGACCTTGGCTGGCTGACAGATGTCCACCCAGCCACTCTCTCACTACCTCTCTTTAACATGACAAGGGGAGAAAATAAGATGGAAAAACTTCTAGGTCAAGATAAAGACAGGGAGATCACTTACCAGTTACTGTCATGGGCAAAACAGACTCCACTTAGGGGAGATGAATTCAATTTATTCCAGTTAAAATAGGTTTGGATAGTGAAAAACAAAGACAATTTAAAACAATACCTTCCCCCCACCCCTCCCTTTTTTCTGGGCTCAGCTTCATTCCCCACTCTTCTACCCCACCCTGCCCAAGTGATGCAGGTGAGTGGGAGGTTGTGGCAGTTCTGACCAGTCCATTGCAGTTTGTCTCTGCTGCTCCTTCCTCCTCACGTTTTTCTGCTGCTCCAGAGTGGGTCCTTTCCATGGGCTTCAGTCCTTCAAGAACTCTTCCAGCATGGGTGCTTTCCATCGGCTTGAGTTCTTCAGGATCAGCCTGCTCCAGCATAGCTTCTCCATGGGCTGCAGTTCTTGTTAGGAGAACCTGCTCCTGTGTGGGCTCTCAAAGGGCTGCAGCTCCTTCAGGAAATATCCACTTGCTCCAGGGTGGTCCTCTCCATGGTCTGCAGTGTGGATGCCTGCTCCACCATGGGCTCTCAAAGGGCTGCAGGGGAATGTCTGCTCTGGCACTGCCTCCCCCTCCTTCTTCTCTCATTGTGAGGGTTGTTTCTCACACTTTTTTCCTCACCGCCTGTGCAGTATTTTGCCCCTTTCTTAAATACGTTTTCCCAGGGGCACTACCAGCTTCCCTGATGAGCTTATCTGTGTCCTGCAGTGGGTCCAGTGTGGAACCGGCTGGAACTGTCTGTGTCTGGCATGGGGCAGCCTCAGCCTCTCTTCACAGAGGCCGCCCTGCAACCCCCCACTGCCAAAATCCTGCCATGTAAATCCAATGCACTCTTGTGTGCTTCCATTTGATGTTTGAGTTTGTTCAGGAGCTCCTTGTTCATGCATGCAGGTGTCCTGCTATCTTTGCTTGATTTTGTTGGATTTGCTTGATTTTGTTGGACTGGGTCATTCTTGAGCTTGGAGGAAGAGGTGATTCTTGAAAGTCAACCAGCTCTCTTCTCTCCAGGGTGTTCTCCCCTAGGATTGTTCCAAGTAGATTCCTGAAGAGGCCAAAGTCTGCTCTCTCAAAGCCTAGGGGTGTGATCCTGCTATTTGTCCTGTTTCCTCTTCTCAGGATCTTGCACTCCATCACTATTGGTCACTGTAGCCAAAGCTGCTCCCAGCCTTCACATCCTCAACCAGATCCTTCTTGTTTGTAAGTGTAAGGAGGTCCAACAGATTGCCCTTTGTCATTGGCTTCTCGGTCACCAATGTTAGGAAGTTATCTTCAACGCACTTCAGAAACCTCCTGGATTGCTTGTGCCCTGCTGTGTTGTCCCTCTGCCAGATAAGTTCCCCATGACAACGAGGTTTTCAATCATGTGATGGTTTAGCATCTAGTAAAATTCATACTATTATTTTTTACAGCCACTGTTAGCAGTCTCAACCAAAGCAAAGAAGGCTTAAGAAGGCTTGGACACTAACCACGCTGCAGACACTAACCACATTGCTAGGAGTAATATGTTCATGACGGTGATCTGAGTTTAGGCATGTTAATAAAACAACGCATGTTTCCCACACTTTCAGGGGTGTTCATCCACTACTTTTCATTAGCTCAAAATTCAGTTGAAAATACAGAAAAATCGAACAACAGTTCACTTACCATCAGTTCATGCCAAATCTTTTACTATAGTCAGAACACAGAAAAACAACAAAGAAAAAAATTGGAAAAGAAGAAAAAAGTAGGCACATCTGCATGTTGCTGTATCAATTACATAAAGACATCTCAATGTTAACAACTCCACAAAATACAAAGCAAGCCCTGTAAGCAGGGCAATACTCCCTGCAAATATTGAGGTTAGCAATTGCAAATTAATCCAGACACAGCACCATTCATAAGTCCAGTTCATCATCAGGTTATACATGGCAATTAGGCCTGGACAGTAGATGCAGAGGCTAGCAGATTAACAACCGCCACTTGAAAAGATGTTTTAAGTTATCCTGGTTTATTTTTAACAATATTTTAAAGCCTTTGGTAAGATTAATTCCTCAGCCCAAGAGCTGAGTACCTCACTGCTGCTAAGGTAAACTAACGTACTGATCAAGTCCTCAGCACAGGAATATTCTCTGTAGGACTTGGGAGTGACACTGGTTTGATATTGGTTTTGTCAGTACACAAAAACCACCGCTGTCCTTTGCCATGAAAGTTTCTTTGCAACAAGATGAAAAAGTTCCTACAATTTTCTCTCTCTCTCTTTCTCTTTCTCATGCCATCATGCATAAAGCACGCAACAGATAGCATCCATAAAAGCAAAACCTGTTTATACATACTGTTCAGTAATAAGAGCCTGTTTCATAAGGAAGACTGTAAAACCTTCATGAAGGACATTATCTCTTCAGTACTATCAGTGGTGAGTAAAGGAGTTTCTAGCACCGACTGTAATGTGCAGCTGATAAAATACAAAAAATGTAGCTGTTTTAAAAGAAACCAGATGAGATGTCAATATTTAAAACAAAATCAGGTACACTAAAAATAAACAGTGAAAGATCCAGGACAAAATTTTGAGCCAGATTTCTTAATCTCATTCTCAAAGGAAAGTTGCTAGTTAGGACCTGCTGCATTAGATTGGACCAAAAAGCCATCTAACCAACTGTCTTGTCTCCAAGTGGCTTAAGGAGGGACAAGAAACAAAATAAATGCAGAAAAAATTTCCCTCTATTTTACTTTCCCATCTTTTGGCAATCTAAATTTTGGAGTCTTCCTAAATCAGAGGCTGCACGCAGAATACACTAGTTGCTAGTTCTGTTGGGGTACTCTTCCATGAATTTTCCTGTTTCCCTTCTATTTTCACTAATTCTTTGGCTTCCACATCTTCATATTTCACTGAATGCCCATGATTAATTGGTACCCTGGGTGACATGTATGCACTTTGGTTTGATTTTAATCTCCTGCCCAGGTGATACTGTCTCTGTTTGAAAACCTAGTCACGCCAGAGGGTGCTGAGAGCTGGGTGCCTACAGCCCACAGACATGGGTGTTGAAAGAGGTGAAGTAACAAACAGGAAGGATGGGTTTCCAGGAGAGAATGAGAAAGGGGAACGCATTTGGCAAGAGCACATACAGGCAGATATGCAAGTTAAGTTTCTGGACTATTGCCCAAATATTTAAGTGATGGTCACACTTGCTTCTTGTACCATTAGGAGGCAGTTCCTTGTTTTTAACAATCGTAATGACTGTAATACATAAATCATAAATAAATAATTCATTCCTTAAAAGCATGCTGTTCTTGATTTTTTTTTCCTAGCTTCTCCATGTGCTACTCATATTTTATGCTGTCATTCAGATTTTAAGTAACATATTTAACTCACTCAACTTTTTTACAAGCTGAAAAGTCAGAGCCCTACTGATGAATGCCACCCGTTCCCCAAAATCCATCATTCCTCTCTCAGCAGCCAGTGCACCAGGAAGTATCGGGTTCCATGTTAACCTTGTCTCTGGTGTGTTACACAAGTGTGTAACAGCGAGGTATTTAGCCAACTTGGCTATTTTCTTCCCGGGTAGCTAAGCTGTTCCATCAGTAACGTAAAAACGTTTTAACAACACAGCAACAAATCACCCAGCGTGCCAAGGAGCCACGGAGCCCTCGGTTCATTGTTGGGAGGTTACTTTTAATTACAAGGTCCTGATTAACACACTGGAACGAGGCAATAGCTTACTTCAAATGGTTCCAAATGGTTCGAAACCATTGTACTTAAAAATGCTGACCCTTGTCATAAGCAAGGACAACAGGTGACAAAGAGAAAAAGAAAATGGATTCGGCTCTGAGTGAATATGAAGTCTTATTACAGGACTTTACAGAAATGCAGTAATCTATAAAAGCCAACTTTCAAACGTTAATTCTGTAGTATCATAAACAGCCAAACTCTTCCCATTAGTCATCCCATTCCCAAATTGATGGTATCAGACAGGAACTTAATTTTAACTAAGGTTTCGGTACAAGACTTGTCTTGAAAACCTTTGCATTGATTTTATTCTTCTACTTGGTGCAACCTAACATATAATCATTACTATTATTATTCTTGTTGTTGTTGTTATTATTATTATTAATGTTTGAATCTGGTTTATTTATTCTGTTAACCGGTTGAACCATTTTACTCATGGGGTTTGCCCAGGGACAGTGTTACATACTTCTTAGAAAAAGCATTCTAGTTGTAATTCAGTCTCTGCAACAGTATTAATGCAGGGACAGATCCTGGCTTTATTTGAAGCTCTTAGCTTCAGTCCTTGGATATGCAAGTAGAACATGAAATTACCATAATTAAAAGCTAGTAGAAAATACAAGAGAATAAGGAAGTACTCTCCTCATCATAGAAATGCTAAGCATGGTAGAAATGAATCCAGACTCTTTTGTAGAGAAGTTTCCTTCATCAGAAAGAAGGAAACATCTGACGAAGTACATGGGTTAAGCTCAGCAGCTGCTGCAGTGTCTCTGTCCTGCCTTAGGCGGGTAGCTGGGTGATTTGTTGAACATCTGAGCTTTGAACATTACAACAGGCTCTTATTATCTACTGCCACACGTGCATAAAAGCCTTCTTTATTTTCTCATCATAGGAAATGGAGGACATAGGAAAGAGAAGAGCTTCAGAATATATAAGCTGAGCTGGGAAGTTTAATCTAGAGCCTTAGAATAGAAGAAAATAAAAACCACTGGAATGATTAATTTATGAAATACTGTACTCCTTAGTTTAATCAGGAAAACAAATGAAGAAAGCTGACCCAGACAAAGAATGAATTACTTATTAAGTCTAATAGGATGCAGCTGATGCCTGGTAGGCAAATCAAGGTCACTTTTTTGCTAGAGTTCAGTCGCCTAGTCCCATAGGATGGTTTGGGTGAATGAAAGAAATGAGTTGGCTTATTATGAGACAGCTGGTTCTGGCACACCAAATTAATTCTTACTTGATGCTACCTGTGCACACAGCAGTTGGAAAAGTGGCCGCCAAAATGCAGTGCTGGTTGCCAGCAGCATATGTAAGGTGAGCCCTGTGTAGAAGCAAAGTGAAGTTATAGTGTAAACTGGTCTTGAATTTGTTTAACATAATTAATCAAATTCAGGATGTTTTCAGGAAGCATAAAGCATTTGCATACCATAAAGAAATATGACAAAATATAAAAATGCCAAAAATGACATTCTGACTTTCTATGAACAATCCAGGATATGATCAAAGACTCTTCCCTTGATGGCAGCAGCAGCAGCAGTCCCATGGACTCTGTTACGACCACAGGTCAGACAATTTCCAACTGACTCTCAGATATGGAGGAAATACGTAACACAGAGAAAGAGATCTCAGACACGAGCGATACTGTCTGAGTGTTAATCTCTCTCACCTACTATGCTGGTTTTGACTGGGATGGAGTTGATTTTTTCCATAGTAGCTAGTATGAGGCTGTGTTTTGGATTTGTGCTGAAAACAGTGTTGATAATACAGGGAGGTTTTCATTAATGCTGAGCAGCGCTTACACAGAGTCAAGGCCTTCTCTGCTCCTCACACCACCCCACCAGCAAGTAGTCTGGGAGTGCACAGGTTGGGAGGGGACACAGCTAGAACAGCGGACCCCACCTGACCAAAGAGTTATTCATACCATATGACATCGTGCTCAGCATATAAAGCTGGGGAAAGAAGAAGGAAGGGGGGGAGCTGTTGGAGTGATGGTCTTTGTCTTCCTGAGTAACTATTACGCGTGATGGAGCCCTGCTTTCCTGGAGATGGCTGAACACCTGCCTGCCGATGGGAAGTGGTGAATGATTCCTTATTTTGCTTTTGTGGCTTTCGCTTTATCTATTAAACTGTCTTTATCTCAACCCATGACTTTTCTTACTTTTACTCTTCCGATTCTCTCCCCCATCCTACCCAGGGGGAGAGAGCAAGCGGCTGTGTGGTGCTTAGTTGCTGTCTGGGGTTAAACCACAACATCTGCTCTTGCTCAGAGCCAACAGGCAGCTTGGAGGAAGCTGTAGGGATTAGCAGGGACTGAATTTGCTCCTGATTGGGCCCAGGATGAATGTGCCGCTGGCATGGTAGATACCAGCCTTTCCCTGCAGTTTTTGTATGCTGACTACCCCTCATCTCTTCACCTGAACCTCAGACTCAATTACTTCAGCAGTTTGTAGTAGAAAAGCTATGCAGATCTGTTAGAAAGCATAAAATAAGCAGGTAACACTGAATACATTTGTCAAAATACGTGAAGCAAATGTATTTGTGATGAAATTTCATTGATTTATCAGTTTCTATAAAGACCGTTAGGACATAGATTTGCAAGAGACTGTGTGCAAGGACCAACTCCTTGCAATATCAAGGCCATGATATACCAAATATGTGTCAAGCGTGTGAATGAATTTGCGCATTCTCACTGTTCAATTCACTTTCTACTTCCCAAATGCACATTTCTGCGCATGCTTATGAGGGTGGTATAGTCTCCAGTTCTCTGGTGACTTCTTTAATGCCATGCAAAAAGTGGTGCTCTGTTTAATGATACTTTGACATGAATGTGTCTCTAAGGGAAGGAAAAAATACTTTATTTAATCTGTTTTTTATTAGTAACACTTTGCATTCTGGTTCTAATTTATCTAAACCTAGTAATTACTTCTCTGTAAATAATAATTATTTCTCTGTAAATCATAGAGAGCATTAAATACACTATGTCACAGTGCCTTGATAAAGCAGGTTTGGGAACTCGAAAATATGGCAATATCTTCCAGAAGAGGATAAAAGCTCAGCTCTCTCTGTCATATCGCTTGTGATTTTTGGATAGTTTCCACTTGCAGCCTATACATTTAGCTCTCAATAGTCATGTTTTTCCCTTCCTGGGATTTCATTGTCTTCTACAACTTTTCATTTATGTTGCCAAACTTGGCTTTCACATATCCCACTCCGTTAGAAAGTAATTTGCTGCTGCCATCCTCATAACAGTGCAGCGTGGTCTGCATAGAGAACAAAACATACTCTGGATTCCCACTTGCAGTAGATGGATAGAAATACTTTTCATTGCCGTCTAACATAAGACTGTTAGACCCAATGGCTAATCAAACCAGGCTCTTCAGTACAGTTGTGTCTCCATTTATGGTCACCCTACTTAGATTCAAAAGATTCTCGTAAAACATATCCAAAATTTATTCCAATTCAATATCAAAGGTTGCTATGGAACCTGTGGTGAGAGCAATACCAAGAAACTTTACTGGTTCAAAGATTAAGTGTCCTGAATGGACATCTTAGACAAAGATGAATTTTTATAAACTTTTTGGTGTTTTTCATTAGCAAGAGGTATAACATTCTTCTTCCCTTCCAGTTTCCCACCACAGAGACAAAGAAGAGGAAGAGACGGGGAAATTTTAAATGATTTAACATCTCAGACATATAATTCTTTCTAATGATATAGGTGTTTTCCTTGTTAATTTGGCACTGTGTGCCAGCAGTGTAAGTACATACTGATTTAGGAGACTGTTTGTTCAACAGACTGGCTGTTGAAATTTGCATTCCAATATCGCTTGGAGCTGGCTTAAAATTGTGTGACAAGTAACTCTTCTTATCACAATAACGCATCATATTATGTGTTAGCATGGCTGCATGTAAAGACAATTTTGGGAGCGAAAGTAAGCCATGTTTTGTTTTCCTGTTGAACCACTGTTGTATTTGACTGATATGAATTGGGGGTTCAGTCCTATAAACCGTTTTCATTCTCTTTAAAATAATCTAGTTAGTACGAGTGGAACAACTCCTCCAGGAGCACATACCTACGTACAGTGTTAATACTCTGAGAACAACAGCAAAACCAAATTCTCAAAAGACCAAAGAATACAAAGGACCATCTCTGTCCCAGAACACAGTATTAACCAAAATTAGACATTTCATGTGCATTAGCAAGGATGATTACTGAGTGTTTCAAATACAGACTGACACCATGTGACTGAAGAATAGAAAATGTGATGCTTATATTTAAAAAAGAGGGGGAGGTTTGCCCGAGCAGTGAAGTGACTCTTTAGTCTGACTCTGAACTTGAGACAATTTTACAGTCAAATCTGAAGGCAAGATTGGCTGGGAGAAAGCTGGAGAGCTTTGCCCCAAGTGAAGAGGAATCATGTATCATAAAGAAGTAGATGACGGCAGACAGGAGCAGTGGCTGTGCACAGTGAAAAGAGGAAAGTTGTGCAATTTCAGGGATCAACTAGGGATCCAGGAGGAGGAAAAAGTGATGTGATGGTGTTCATGAATGTAGCAGGAAGGGCAAACAGGAGGCCTGAGGAGATCCCGCACTGTACATGTAATTACGCAGCCCTTTGCCTCTGCAGGGACGTTGGGCTGCAGTCCCCTGAGTGACGGTGACCCCTTCTCCCTGTCTTGCAGTTTAAAAGCTCTGTTCTGTAAGGAGCTACACACCAGGAGTCAGTAACAGAAAACACATTTTTTTTATATAGAAAAAAGCATTGTAGAGATAATGTATTGTAAGACATAGACAGTTGACCTGACTGCCTGCTTCTTCGTGGTACCTACTGACGGGAGCTCACCATCTTTTGCTCTTTTTTTATTCTCTGTGGACTTTTTTCCCTAGGGAACATCCAGTCATTCATCACCACTAGATACCTCTTCTCCAGAGAAAGACTTTAAACTGTTTTCTGCACTATAGCTTCTCAGTCTGGCATTCTCATCTGAGGGGAGATCCCCAGAGCTAACAGATTTCCTTCTGTTGTTTGTTTCTTTGGGTGGGGTTTTTTTTCAGTTGTTTTTTTTTTGGGGGGGGAGGGGGCCAAATTGTTGGGTTTTTTTTTCCCTCATTATCATTACGGCTCTGCTGATGGCCCAGAGAATCAGTTTGGCCTGTCTTTTTCCCCAGGGTTCATGGGCAAATGTTGTAAATGCAGACCAAAAGCCCAAAAAAGCTTCTGCTGTTCCATGCTCCACCTTGCCCAGCACAGAGCCACTGACCTGGGCACTCTTCATGCCCCGAGATCTATAGTGACTCCTCTCCTTATGCACATATGGCTTAACACGTAGGAGCTATTAAAACTCTGCCTGTGGGGAATTTGTATAAGCAAGACTTACAACCAATATGACATAATACCCTTCACATTCTCATTACCTACCTAGGACATCTACCTGGTGTTCATCATTGAAATCATATATGTGTGTTTGCACTCATGTGTATATAATTATCCATCACAGCATTCTTAGGTTATTATAGTGTAAGACCTAATTATGCATGACATGAGCCAGGTTCACTCCTTGACTCCACGCTTGTCCCAGTGTTTTGCAATTCAACAAAATTCTAGGGGAGAACTGTCTTTCAGGGAAAAAAAAATCTGTATTGTTTTACTAAATGAAGCCAGCTACTAAAGCTCTACACAGAATGATAAACCTGTCACAACTAGAAATAAAATAGCAGATTAGAATGCGTGTGGTTTTTCTTTTTGCTTTACTTTACTAATTGGTCAGTTGTACCAGGTATTTTGCTTGAGACTAACTCAGACCAAGAAGACACAAAATAACATTTCAATGGTTCAGGTTGTGCAATTTGGGCTACTAGTTTTACATGGTGGATATTTACATGGTCTTGGCCAGGCTTTGAACATATTGCCTTATAAAACTGGAGGCTTCTCTTTGTGCTGCCGCAACAGTGCAAGGCGCACACTGATTCCCTTAAAGACGGGGTTGCTTTTGCACGTTGCAGGAAAGGGTCTTCAGCCTGCCCCTGCTAAATCGATTCATTACACAACTGCCATTCAAAAGCTGTCCACGCTCCACAGAGCACGTGAAGATAACTGCCACAGGAACTCACCCACAGCTGTAATTCTCATCTGGTTGGGAAGCTTGTTAAAATCCTCTAATTAAAAACCTCTATAGCCTTATTCAAGTCTGTCTCACAGACCTTGACCTTTTCCCCTCAGCTGGGACACATATAGGTGTGACAGTCTTCCCTGTCACAGCACACAGGGGAAGCTTTACAGTGTCGCTCTCCTAGAGATTACATCTTCCCACACAACTCACTTTTGATACTTCTATCTTTCACTCTTACTTTTGCTTTGAATAGACTACAACGACACTGTTTAATGGAATATAAAACTTTTGGATCACCTGTCTGCTGATCAGCAGTTGTATCACTATTATTTTTGTCCAAAAAAAGGGAATTCCAAGATTTGGAATCACTAATTGAACAGGGAACAGATAAAAATAATGCATCCTCATTTGTGATACCATGGACTGGCAAATCACGCTGTTCCTTCCGTGTTGGAATCTAAAGGACAATTGCGTTTAGATGACAAGAACTTCACAAGAAACAGAGATTGCTGACAGATATAGAAAATTGGTGATGTTCTTTTCAGACCTTATAGGACAACATGTTAGTATACTTATGAGAGGAAAAACAAAATTACATAATTAAATATGAGTTTCTTCAATGAGATTTGTGGCCCCTCTGATAACAGATGACACTCAGTGCCGCCACCAGCAACTATCAGGTGACATTATAGACTTTTACCAGTAACATTTTGTTTCTTTGAATCAGAGAGAGAATTTTGGCTCTTGAGTCTAGTTTGGGATCTACCCATAGGGTTTTAGGGAACTGATCCTGATCGGTTTCAAAATTCTTCCCAAATGCAGCCAGGTTCTTGGCGTCTGTGGCCTCAGAGACTAACTTGAGTCCTCAGTTCACTTCTGCTCCACCCCAGATTCACAGACTGTCACATCCATGCTCAGAGTAGGAGGCCTTGTGCAGTGACTGCAAGTGCCTGTTGAATAGCAACACGGTCTCTCTAATCCCTTCAAAAGATTTGAAATTATTTGCAGCTGAAGGTCAGCACTGCTACAGTGTTTCTAACCACATTTGACTGAACACAGAACCAGAGTCTTCATCCGTGAATGACACCAGTGGCGGCGATTCTTAGTCAACAGCTTCATGTGATTCCTCTGCTTCTAGGCTCTGGCAGGGTAAATCTAGTACAAACAGGGAACAGAAACACTGCTCTAAGCCAAGCAGGGCTGGACCAGTCTCTTCAGAAACCACGTGTGTGAGTACAAAGTGTTGCTAGAAAGAGACGTTTGGGCGTCAAAGCACGTGGGTCTCAGACAACGTTGCCCATTCGACCACCTTGTAGGAAGACAGGCAGTTTGCAGCACAGAGGTGTAGAAGAGCTTCGATTCAGTCAAGCCCACGCACCGCTACGGTGCCCTGTGGTGTGTAACTGCTGCACCCTGTTGTGGTGTGGGACGTTCTGGTTGCAGAAGGGGAAGAATCTGATCGCGACAGCACGTACCCAAGAAGGGCTCAGCCCCAAAGTGAATCTGACAGCGCAGATACTGCCTAGCAGTAAGGTTTGTTTTAGGAGAATTGAGGCAGAATCAAAGAACCTGATCCTGGAGCTCTTATCTGTGAGCTTAGCTGCAGTGAGGCAGAGTGGAAGCCCACCGAGATGAACTGGAATTCAGCGGGCTTTGGATGAGCTCCCATACGAGCAAGCAAAAGGCTGCAGAAGCAAGACTCCGAGCAGACCACCAGCCTTTGCCTGGACAGGGAAGTTAGCCAGGATCATTCCCCTACTGATACAGGTGTAGTGACACAACACTCTATCTGTGCGTCTTTGCTGGGATGCAGGTTTCCGTGTGATTAATTAGGAGCCTGAACGCAGATGCTCAGAAGGGTGTGGAAGTGGCAGGAGGGACAGACAGCCCTGGCACACGGCACGGAGCGTGCGCTGCACCGAGACCGGCCGTGTGCTCTCACCCATGCCCTCTGACCCCCTTGCAAATCCCTGCTTGAGCTGAAGAGGTGTGAGTTACTGCCATAGTTTTACCGCAAAGTTATCACATGTATACAAGCCCCCACGCAACACAAATCATTCTAATTTTAGGATTTAGCTTTATAACCATTTAGAAAGCTTAATTATTTCCTCAGTCACACCTCGAGATCTGAGTTCATGGGCACACAGCTGTCACAAAGCTCCAAGAAGAAATATCAAGGGGAAGGTGAAAAAAGTGACCCTCCTTACGTTAGGTTTTGTACAGGCAGGGGAACCACTGGCCGCTTCTGCAGCTGCTTTTGTGGACGAAATGCCCTCAGAGCTCTGCACGAATCCTGCATACCCTGCCCTGGAGCAAAGATGCAACCCCAGGCAATCCTTTCCCCTTCACATGTCATCGCTGTGCAGCCTGAGGCATTCCTTGGGAAACTTGTCACGACAGGGTGCTTGCAGGGAAGGCTCTGGGGAAGCAACGGTCTCCAAAGTAGTGGCAGAGCAAGGAGAGGTGCCACAGCCTGGTGAGCGTGAGCACGCAGGAAAGCAGCAGCAGCATACAGGTAGGAGAGCAGGAGTGGAGCAAGCTGGAGGAGATGTGAGAGTGATGGGGAAGGACCACCACACCAGAAAAGGCTGGGTAGAGCAAGGGAGTGGGAGGCGGGAGCTGCGGAGAGGGTAGGGGGACCTCCAGGTGGTGATGGAGAGGCGAGAGTGAGCCAGCGATGGGGAGCTGCATGTTCCCGAGGGATTCCTCTTCCTCCGTGCAAAGGGAAATATGCAGATGAAACAAAGGAGCAAAGAGCTGCAGTAATGTGGAAAAGGCAGGTACAAAGAAGAAAATTTCACTGAAAAAGTAAGTTTCATACAGTTTTTCACATTTTTTTTTCCCTGTGTATAAAGAGCAAATAACACCTCAGCAGCCTCTGACACTTTAAGCTCAGACGGTGAGCCAGCAATTATGCAGTTCAGCTGAGGTCTCTCTGGCCTTGGCAGCACTGCAAGTGGTTTATTTTTGCGTAGATAAACCATTCATGAACAATTTCTCATAGAATCACAGAATCATAGAATCATTAAGGTTGGAGAAGACCTCTAAGATCATCAAATCTGACCATCAACTCACCACCACCATGCCTGCTAAACCATGTCCTGAAGTGCCACATCTACACGTTTTTTGAACCCATCCAGGGATGGGGACTCTACCACTGCCCTGGGCAGCCTGGTTTTTTTTGCACAGGTAAGTGTTTCTTCCTACCGCTGTGATTTCCTCTCCTTAAACAAATATTTTTATGTGTGAACCCCTGATTTTTGGGACAACAGAACAGCTGAAAGAAAACAAGTCTGAGGCTTCCCATTAATTACTGCGTTTCCCAGGACTTCTCCTGCAGTGTCTGGAGTCAGGGTCCCTGGCCACACATGTTATTTTGTAGAGTCTTTCCATTTTACGACTCTTGGAGCAACTGGTCATGTTTATTGATCTTTCCACGCAGCTGTTCTTTTCCTGCAGAAGCACCGAGATGGATTTTCTGTGGCCCAATGCGTGAGGCCCCACGCGTCTCTGTTAAAGTGGGTTTGTTGACGCCAGTAACAGGAGCCAAGGAGACAGCAGCGTGTTACGACTCAAGAGTTTGTGGGTGTAAAGGAAGCAGAAAATGCCACACACTGGCTTCACTTTCACTGTAAAAAAAATGTGCTTGTGTGACAAATTCCCAAATCCGGTCAGCAAACTAGCGCAAACAAGACTACGTGAGGCTGGAGTAGGGGAATTGTGAGAGACCTTTGCTGCGCAGGAGAAGGGCGGTGGAACATCTGCACAGAACAACTCCGGCTGCAGAGGGTCAGCTCCCAGCAAAGCTCCACACTGAATTCCCCTCAGCCGCTGCTACCGTTCCTCACTCAACTAACTTTACCAGATCAGACATGAACAGCAATGACCTCGCGTAGATACAAGACCTGTCTGATGGAATAACAAAAACCCACAAGTGCTAACGACCCCAAAGTAACCCCAAAGAACCCTGCCGTTCGTAGGCCGCCCCCAGCACTCGGGTGAGGAAAGGCTGGAAGGGTGTCAGCACCCCCCACTCCATCAGTCTCCCCTCAGCCTTCTGCAGACACGGGTCCTTGAGAAAGACCACCAAAATCCCATCAATTGTTGACATAGTAACCACATTTAAGTTTTTGCCCCCCCTCAGAAGCCATTTGCATAAAATAATTCATTATGAGAAAGAGTTATCCAGCCTGCAGCGGGCTGGTTTGTGTGGTTTTATTTGTCGGAGGAAGAAATAAAGAGTGAATGTTTGTAGCTAGAGACTTCACACCCAGACCAAAGGGTTGTTTCATCACAGCAGTTAATGTTAAGGACCGCCACATCTCTGAAGGAAGTGTATTTCCAAGTAAAAGGAAAAAATCCATTATTCAGATAAGCAGCCCATTTCTAATTCCTAAGTGAGGCAAAACTTTAGGAACTTTTAAGGAGGTCCCAAAATGTTTTGTATTTTTCTCTAACTTACTCACATATACTTATCAGACTCCTCCAAAAATGCTTGAAGCATCTTTAAAGTTCCCAGTAAAGTTTATAGAGCCGCTACAGATACAGGGAGAAATAGCAGGGGGTCAGAAACAAGTAAAGCCTGCGGAAGACTCTGCTTCCCCAGTCCTATGGACATGAGCCTATGCAGATGAGCTCCTTAGCTTTTGACAGGGGAGAGGAGAGAGATAAAAGAGAATTGTGCTGCAGGGATACATGGGTTTTAATGGGTTTTAATGCACCCCCTCATCCAAACTGCTGCCACCGTACACAGATCTGCATTCAGATTTCTAACCCTTTTACTGTCAATTTAGGCTGTGGGAGCAGCGTGTGCAAAACCGTGCTGCCCTGCAGGGCTTTCTGGACCCGGTTGCAAAGGGATCAGGGTGAGGGATGAAGTAACACAAAATCCAAACCTTGATGCTTGGAGTTGAAAAGAGCTTTACAGCAACATTTCAGTGTTTTAACTCAATGCTGCCTTATAAAAGCTGGCTTATTTATGAATCTCTTTTAGGGCCTAATTGCGTATTATTTAGTAGGGAAAATTTGTCTTTGAGCAGGGTGAAATACATGCTTAAGCTTGGAAAGAGGAGAGCAGCATGAAGAGTGAGAAATCTGGCATTTTGGAAGTTATAACCTCTTTTCCTCCAACCTTGAGATTCATTAGAAGACACCATAACTTTGCCCCAACACCCAGGCATCCTCATCTTCCTCACAACATACACCTCCCCTCCACAAAAAAATAAAAAAAAAAATCCAAGAAGTTCTTCATCCACATCTTTTTGCTTGCCACTAACAGTAGGAATGTAGCTGAGAATCATTTCTTATTTCCTGAACTGTCACTTAAGTGGGAAAATTTTGGGAAGAGAAGAGAGAAAGAAAAGAGAATGTCTGAATGTGCATTCACAACGCATGATTTTGAAAGTCTTCTCCCTTTGAGGAGGTTTCATTAAACTTTTTAGAGGATCGATTCTGAATATAGTTCCAGCATCATTACATATTTCTTAAACTGTCATCAGCTAATATCCTGGCCTGATACCAAATATAAAGTGTCATTTTAAATACTGCAAATGTTTGAAGAATCTGGTAGGTATTACGAAGCTTAGAAAGCTGTGGCACAAAACCATGCTGCTGTGCCATTTACACTTACTGGGTATATGAAGACAAAATATTTTCAGTATACAAAATTGGGCTAAGTTTTAAAAATATTTTAAAGCAACTCCAGAAGGGTGGACCGCTAGCCCCCTGCTCTGGCTCCCCGAACAATTCAGCAAAGCCCGTGGAACAACTGAAACGTGTGTAGCTCTGGAGGCACCGAGGTGGTACGCGGGAGCTCCGCTTCTGGTCAGGTCTTCCTTGGCCTTACTGTTGAGCTCAGTCTGAAGCTGCATCTGCTCAGCTGGTAGCTGTGGGCTACAGGCTCAAGGCAAGGGTCCCCCTTATCTTTTCCCTGCATTCCTGCCGCAGTCTGTGTCCTCCTTGCCTTTTCCCTGCATCCCCGGTGCAGTCTGTGTTTGCCTCCGGCCGTGCCGCTGCAGAGGCCACCGGGGCAGCCGTTTCAGCGAGCTGAGCCACTCGAAAACCAACCCACCCAAAAGCTGTAATCTTCCATTTCATCAGCTCGTTACGCTGGCGGAGCTACAGTTGTGCAATTGCTGGATGGGGAGTCGGAGAGTGCAGGCAGATGGGCGGGCAATGCAGGGGGGCTGCAGAACAGCAGCCCCCTGGTTACACTGAACTACACGTAGTATTAAATTCCCTCCTAAGCCTGTTTGTTCCTGTGCTGTCTCAGTCAAGTGGGACAATACTCTTCCCTTAGCCTACAGATTGTAAACCACTGAAATGATATTGTGCCACAGCCGTGCAGGTACCTGAGGAATATCAGCTGGCTGAGCTCTCAAAGTCTGTTTCAGAAGATGACCGAGGTGCCTGTGGTCCTAAGCACGTGGCATGTGAAATCAGTCATCACAAACCCAAAAACTCAACTTTGAATAACATATGATCATCTAGAAAAAATAATAAAATATGCAAGAAATAAACCAAATTTATTGCTGTACACTGTACCCACCAAACAAATACTCTGATGTTAACAAGAATATAAGTTCTAAAGTCCCTCTGCTCTTTGGAAATTGAGCCCAGTTTCCATTACATTAGCTATTAACTGGAAAAAAAACACACAGAAAACCAAACCAAAACCAGTGGTATACATCCTCTAAGTTATTTTTAGCAGGACTCTAGAAATACCTTTCCTGGTTAATATACACAATATAGTTTGTGCTTGTTTTTCTCAATCTGCTTTTGACCAAATAGTGATGATATCCTGCTTGGACCATTTCCTCAGAAATTATATCATAATTAGACTGGTTTATCGTACAGAGATAACTTAGAATTGTAGTAATTGGGCAACATCATCCACAGGACTTCATGAGATAACAGAAAGTTGCACAAGCACACTGACTAGGACTGCTGTTGAAGGTGAACCACTGTACTGATGAGATGGCAGAAAGGTCCTGTGTCCTTTTCTAACGGTGTTTCAGACAGCGAAGGAGTGAAGGAACACAAGAAATGGGCTCTGGCCCAGAGCTGCAAGCACAAAGCATTAGCAGCTGCTTAGTGCTATGTTTGCAAATGCTCGGGTTCCTGTCGAAACACCTAATCCTTCCTGAATTCTGGCCAGCATTTATGCCTAGGTGCAGACTGTAAAAGGCTGTTCTCGATTACCTGCTTCTTATCTGTATGGTCTATTTTGTGTGACAATGGATTTTCGGCCAGATATTTAAAGCTTGATTATTCAGGCCACTTATTCGGCGTCTATTTACATTGCTGTGTGAGCCAAGGACCTATTTGGTGGGGGCCGAACGGTGGGGTGGGGAAGTTTGGTACTGCCTTAGCCATAGGGAACAAAAGAAAGCAGGGAGAACACAGGAAACTGCAGAGCACTTAATGCAAATCGTGAACTTTCTATAGGCGCCCTCGAACTATCCTATAGAATGTAATACTGCATTACATCCAGCAATGGGATTCTCAAACATAATTTCAAACGCGTCTCAAAGGACAAGCAGGTTGTCAGAACTGGGCCTGAGAACTCCTTTCCATTTCAGGGCTGACTTCCTCCACACTCCGACCATAAATTGGGTTTTACAGAATCATTTCCATCATTTCCTTCAGATCCTACGCGGTCCAGCAGGATGCAGTCCACAGAGCCTTCTCCATAAAAAGCTACAAAATACTGAGGCAAACTCAAAAGGCAAAACCCAGAATAAAATCATGCAGCAAATAAAACAAGAAGGTTTGCTGTCCGCTCTTACAAAAGCTAAAAATTCCTGTTCACTTCGAAAGGATGCCGCTTACACAAAACAGACCAATGAACCAAGCTCATTTTTTTGCTGTTTCACTTGGTCCAGTTTTCTAAAATTTGTATATGTACCCCTGTTCAGTATGGCGTTATGGAAAATACCTTGGCATCACCTGACTGAACTTTATTGAATTTGGACCCTAAATGGCACAGTGGAGGATATATCAACTGTAGCGTACAGACATGCCGTGCCTGAAGAGGCAGGTGCTGTGTGTTCAAACTGGAGCACAAGTGAAACGTCTTTGCTCTTGATGATGAAGCTGTGCCGTTGAAAGGTCTGTCCTCTGCCCATCTCTTTGTACCAGAGCTGGCATTTGTCTGACTCCACCACCAGCTGATTTATCTTACTCACTGAGCAGAAAAATCTTCATTTTATTTCTGTTGGGTTGTTTTACCCTACTCCCTGACCCTATCCTACTCCCTGACCTGCTCACCACAGTCAAGATGAGCATCATGGCTGCTCTAAGGGAAACGGCAGGAGGGCACCCAAGCGGGAAGGGGAGAGGGTCTTCCTGGCACCTTTTGGCAGTAGTTATCTCTAGCTCAGTTTAAATATACTGCCTGGCTGTATCCTTAGGCCGCAGCCAGAGATGTTGTCCAGGCCACAGATGAACAGGGTTAAGAGGTTATTTCTTTATCCCTCCCACACTTCCCTGAAGATCACTGTGTCCTCAGATCTGCTGACAGGGTGTACCCCTTGCTTCTCAGTCTCAAAATGATCTGGAAAAAATCTCCTGCGAAAATCACTGAAGGTGGCCTAGATCATTTTCACAGAACTGTGCCAAATGAGCAGTTATCTCACTGCATCAGAGGGTGAGGTTTCACAAGGCACATGCCTTAGTGGCTTGTTACCACCAAAACAGGGCAACGAGTCTCCTCTTGCCCTTCTGGGCAGTGGTCTTCACCTCCACCTAATGCCAGCTCTGCTGCTTCTCTGACAATTTGATGAGCCAATTCAGCTCACTCAACCAATGGAAAATGGTTTGGTTTTTTCCTGTTTCATTTTCTACAGCCTGTGAAATGAACTGGCTCACACAGGAGTGACAGAGCATTCACAACACGCAGTCATGAACCAAGACCATGCTTGGGTTGGGGTGCATCCTGGCGGGAAAGAAGGGGAAGAAGTGCTCGGTGAACAGTAACATCTTAGCATGGGTCAGCTGCAGCATCACATTAAGAACAGTCATTATTGCTATTTTCTAGCTGAGCCTGAGATCTGTCCCCACACACACTTTACGAGCCCTGGTGAGTATAGAGGAATGGTTTGCACAGTGTTGGAGACCTTTCATCTCCTCTCTAGGAAAAGCTGTTTCTTGACATAGAGAGGAACAACTCCCATGAAAGTGTTAATTTGTTTAAAGCTACTATGCAGCTCCTTTGCCCTTCAGGGCCCTGAGAGCTTTCAGCCACCAATGAGTCCATTCAGACAATGCAACGCTTGTACCTGGACATGCTGTCCGAGGACTCTGGCAGGAGAAAAATTAGGAAAAAACAGCAGAAGGTGAAATTGTCTCTTTCCATCGGACCTTTGTACATTCGTTTGAATCCCTGCCTTCTGCTTTACCAAGTCACCCAGTGATTCTGGACTGCTTTGCTTGCAAGCCTGCACCAGCTCCCACCCCAGCCCAGGTACGCTGACATTGTCTTCCCCCCACCCGATGGCACTCACCCGCTGATGAAATATACCCAGCGCGGAGCGGGAAGGAAACCCGGGGAGTGCCAAATAGCAGTGTTAGAAGTGCCAGCATACCAGAGCAGGCTGGTGCAGTCACCCCGGCTTTGCTTCAGAAGGGTCTGGCAAATGTCACTTGTTTTTGTTTAGCATTTTGTAGCAAATACTCGCAGGCTGGCATTCTGCCTGCTCCCTTGCTGCCTCTTGCACTGTGCAGGTGCTGGTCATGCTTCAAAGAGGTTTGAAGACTTGTGGGAGTGATTTCAAATTACTTTCTAAATGTCCTGCTTACAGGGAGGAATAATCTTTTGTGGAGGTAGTTTGCCTTCTAAAAAGGCAAATCCTTTCAAAGGTCCTCCAATACTAGTGTTCAAGTCTCCTGTTCAGCTGGCCCAGCAAGTTGAAAGACCAGTTTGCATCCTGCCTTGCCTGACAGTATTTAATTTCCTCCTTTAGCCATGCATCTTCTGGGTGAAAAGTATTCAACCTGCAAGTTGGATGCTTTCCCAAGTGCAGCCTTCTTGTGACACAGCATCAGTTGCTCAATCAATCAGAACCAGAACATTGTTCTTTAAACTTGTGATATATCTGCATGTAGTCCAAGCTGTGATACCAGCTCCTTGTGCCAGAATCTGCTAGGTTTACTCATGCTGGAGAGTACCCCTAAAAATACTAACATTGCTGCTGCTGCTGCTGCTGCTGCTCAGGGGGGAGTTGAGATTTCCCGTGACCACTGAACCAAGTTAAAATCTGGCTGCCACAGAAAGGGGAGGTCTTTGCTGAATGGCAGCACAGCCTTCTGGTGTATCTACCACTCCTCCCAGTTTGGTGTCGTCAGCAAACTTGCTGAGGGTACATTCTAACTCTTCCTCCAGGTCGTTGATGAAGAAGTTAAACAAGACTGGGCCCAGTACTGACCCCTGGGTGACACCACTAGTTACCAGCCTCCAACTAGACTCAGCGCCGCTGATGACAACCCTCTGAGTTCTGCCATTCAGCCAGTTCTCAATCCACCTCACCGACCACTCATCCAGCCCACACTTCCTGA
>Ga0065711_1003589_pt1 | contig 37080 bp, 24 predicted proteins | sample Hoacrofraction12_FD_59098 | JGI IMG/M metagenome (GOLD analysis project Ga0065711, IMG submission 59098) | Hoatzin crop microbial communities from Cojedes, Venezuela - Epithelial fraction 12 v2 (version 2) | ecosystem: Host-associated > Birds > Digestive system > Esophagus > Crop | place...
ATTGGTCAGGCATGATTTCCCCTTGGTGAATCCATGCTGACTACTCCTGATAACCTTCTTTTCCTCCACTTGCTTGATGATGACCTCCAGGATAAGCTGCTCCATCACCTCTCCCGGGATGGAGGTGAGGCTGACCGGCCTGTAGTTCCCTGAGTCCCCCTTCTTGCCTTTTTTGAAGATTGGAGTGACATTGGCCTTTCTCCAGTCCTTGGGCACCTCTCCTGTCCTCCAGGACCTCTCAAAGATAGAGAGTGGCTCAGCACAAGCTCCTCTTCTCACTTTCTGCCCACAGCACAAGGGGCAGCATGCTGTCTTGAAACTGCCAGGGAGAAGCAAGAGAAATAACCCAAGCATCTTCCCAGACTGCGTGGTCCGAGTGAGGAACTGAATGCTTTTAGGATCAAACAAGGGCTCCGGCCCCCATGAATTAGAGGACAAGTTCTGTGTCAGCTAGTCAATGGCCTCATCTTTCCTCCTCATGCAGGACCTCCATTTCCCTATGCTCCCTCTAGTCAATGAAAAGGCAGAAGGACTTCAAGAGGGGGATTCAGCCCCCTAAGAGCCAGAGCTGACTGCAGAAGGCAGACATAGGGAGAACGTGCCTCCATTAATGCTGAAGATAAGGTGATGGCAACCTGCCAAGAAGAGGCTTATGCTCCTTTCCTCCTCAGAAAGCAACAGCAAAACTGGGCAGAGACAGCAATGGGCTGATTTGACTGCAGGGAGCTGCTGCTTAACATAGCTGTTCTAACGCTGCTACAAAATATTTTCTTTATAAAATACTGAGTAGAAGTAGTTGCTAGCAAAATTGAGGGGAGAAAGCAGAAACCCGGGGAAGTACTACAGGTTCCAATGCATCTTTAGTAATAAGAAGTGCTCTCTCTTACTAAGTTCAATTTGTCAAAACTTCCATCGGTCCTCTACTTTAAATGGATAAATTGTGAAAGGTTTTAATCATAGAACAGTGATTTGGGAGATGGAGTTAAGCAGACTTTCCTGAACCAGTCAGGTCTTCAACAGGGTACCTTGTCTGGAGAAGGAAGGACATTTCTGGTCAGTACTGTGGAGTTCAGCAACATCTTCCCCAAGCTGAGGGGAGCACAGCACAGCTGTGACTGTCAGAATGGCTTTGTTTCCTACATGTGCTACGGAGTATGCATTGAGAGAAGAGATGTTTATGAATTTCGTCATGTGAAGCAAACTGTATGAAATTGTTAAGACAAACTAGGGAGTCTAGTCCTGACATGGTCTTTAATTTTGAAACCAATATTTATCTCTGTGTGAAGGAAAGATTGGTAGACTGTAATAAAAGGGAAGTGAAGGTTCAGGGAAAATTCCATTTCCCCCCTCTAGACCACAGTCAAGATACCAACAGCTTGGAGAGCATGCAAGAAAAAGAGGAGAAAAATTACAGACATAGCATATGAAGTTCAGAGCGTCCCATCCTGTTTTCCACATCCTGCTGTGTTACACTGTTGACAGACCCCTCTTATTTGCCTGTTAGTCCTTTCACAACAAGCCACGCATGCATCACCAGCTCCTCCCTGTCTCTCTATCTATACCTGCATCCAGGATGGGCCATCTGGGAAGACTATCAGAATTAACAACAGATAATGGATGAGATACATTCGCAATGTTTTCCTTCATGAATACTGGTGCACCAGACAACAACAAGAGTTTTGCCTATTGACTTCATAGGCATACGGGTTGAATACAGATACCAGCTAAGCACGAGCAGGGGTACAATCCCAAATCGTCCATTCCTCACAATCTTTTGCAACAAGCTCCAGGAGAGCTCCTGCACAGTGGTAGCAGCAATTCCAGCAGTGACCACATCATTTAAGCCATGCATTATTGGCAGGCTGACAGTGAGGCAGCGGTGCCAGTGGGATGTTAGGCCTGGACAGATGGGAAACCTCTAGACTTGTGGCAGTCACAGACCAGAAACATCATCTTTCTCAGTATGCACCTGAAACCACTGAGCCAGTGGGTGAAGGAAGCAGATAAGGGACATAAGCAAGAATGAGGAAAAAGTCTATTTGAATTTTGCTGTAACTCCCCAGCTGTCTGTATTTTATGGCCTATCAGTACATTTGCAATCAGGAAAGAAGCAAGGAAGTACCGCTTCTCATCATTTAAATTCATCTGTCCCAAACACCCACTTGGAGAGGGTCCCAAGTCAAAGAGGTCTGGCCAGGTTTGCAGACCCCACGTGAATGGTTCAGTCATCATGGAGCAATGGGAGATGCGTGTCTACAACAGACGGGCACAGTAACCTCCGTAAGCAACTTACTCATCTGTTCCTGTTCCATAACACAACCTGTCTGCTCAAAATCGTGTGGAAAATCCAGGGATGACTGTGCAAAGGCTTCATGCACTGACTCACATACCGCCTGTGCTGCTCTCAATTTTCTCAAGCCCTCATATCCTGGGAAACTGGCAAAAAAGCTTATTCCAAGTATTAAAGAGAATAAGTTGAAACATGCTAGTGCAAATCCAGCCTACACAATTGATCCATTACTTTCAATGGGAGTCTTTTCTCTGGCTTCAGCAGGCTGATTATCAGGCCAAAGTTAAGAAAAAAGGAGAGAAGATCACCAGCTTCTTGGATTCATACAGTTTAGAGCAGCTTTGATCTAGCCATGCTCCTGGATACTGAAGAAAATAGGACAATAGCCATAAAATGCTATTATGTTTTCAGTACACCACAGCATGTCGGGTCTGTTGTGTCACTTGCACTGCAGTCCTGAACACTGGATATAAAGGAGAAAAACTATAAGAACAATTCACCTTGAGATACAGCTTCTCTACAGGACACTAAACACCATTAAACTGAGTGCCTAAACTCACACAGATGAGCGACCTCACTAAAAGCAGGTTGGAAGTTGAGCACCAGCTTTGTTAGATCAAGGCTCAAAGGGCAAGCTGAACCTTGTCTAGAAACTACAATTCTGATTTGCGGTATGGCTACAGAAATGCTTCTCCCAGCTGAAGCTACTCACCTCCTAGCTCCTATTCCAGTGCAAATTCCAAGAAGTAAGTTGAACCATGTGCAAGTCTGGGGATGAGGCAGATAAGGGGAATACACAGAGAAGGAAACACAAGGCAAGTCTGCACTGCACAAAGGAGCACAACACAGCATTAGGATGACGGTGCTAGGAAGCTGGATTGCCCTGTCCACACATTCTGAGAAATATAAATAAAATATATAACGAACCAAAAAATAATATTGTAAGTAAAACCCTGACATACTAAAAGCTAGGGACAACATCATTCTGCTGGTCAGCAGCTATACCAAGTGATTCCTTGGCATGCGTGTAATAGGCTGGTAGGAGCACAGCGTTACAAGCCAATGTAAAGCAAGCAGAAGGCAGTGGAGGAGAGGGCTACACTTCCATCACAGCCCTTAGAGGCAAAAAAGAAAAAGGATGAGGAGTTGTAGTCTGTGAGTTGTTACATTTTGGGAAAGCTGTAGTAAACCCTAGTAAGACAGGAAGAATTTAAACAACAACTGCTAAGTGTTTAAAAGGCCAGTTGAGAAGCATCATAGAGGGTTAAATCATGTAACATATGGATTTCTCCTGCAGCTTGCTAGCGCTCTGCAGTCTTGGAAGCTGCCTCCTGCACCCGAGACAGGTGGAAACGCACACACATGCAGCACAGCCATTCATAACACTCATCCCAAGGGCCAGGTGTCCTTCCAGCTCCTGTTCGACCCCAACATAACTTCAGGCAGCCATGTCCTCTTAACCGCCAAGGGCAGGATGGAGGAGATGACACAGGACTATGTGTTCACAGGGTTCTGCCTGTATTCCCCTCCCTGCCAACATGCAATCAGCTGCAGGGGACAGACCTCAGGATTGCCCAGTACCCTGCAGTGGAGCACTGAAAGGAGCTAGAAGGAGACTGACCCACAAAGGCCTGACCTTTTACTTTTATTTGATTGTCATTTTTTCCAGGAACTTGTTAAAACTAGAAATAAAGTTTCAAAATGATTTTTGTGCCAAAATGGGAGGAGGGGAGAGGGGAAAAAAATAAAAGCCCCTCTTCATAAAGAAAGGAATCATATGTCCACAACTTTTAACTTGTTTTCATAAATACTTTCAGAACAGGAAATTCATTAAATCTGATCCTTTGCCACAAAGGTCTCAACAAAATTTTCTAATAAAACCACTTTCATGGAAACATTTGTGGCCAGCTTACATTTTATTCTATTCCTAGGACATGCACGTTATGGGACTGGAAACAAGGTGGTGGTTGTAGTGGGAACAGGCAAATTTTTCACATTAGTAAGCAACAGTTTTGCTTAAGGACCTTTCTGTCAACCAGCAATTGGAAATGCTCTATTTCACATTTGATTTCTGCTAACAGAGATTTTCATAACTTCATTGAAAAAGGCTGAGGCTGATACTCGACCATACTTCTGCTTCTCCAGGTTCAGAACTGAGTCTTGACACTTATGCGTGATTTCATCACTCAAACAAAATAAAAGCCAAGCCTAGTCCTGCCAATATACAGTTTCTGGAGCTATTAAACATTCCCTGTTGCTGCATGCCTTCTTTGCAAGTGAGATTGGTTAATCAACAGCTACACGTCTCTATCAGCACTCCTCTGCTCTTCGATACCCTACCAACGGCTCTGTCCCCACCAGCCTCTGAAAGCAGCCAGTACATACAAAAGCATGACGACCAAATTCATGTCAGGATGGGAAGGACAAAATCGCAGATATGAGAAGATGGGATTATCTGCTTGGCTGCTGCTTGCTCTGAAAGAGTTGCAAAGTCCAGGACAGTAAAATTTCCACTGAGTTTGTATTTTCTGTGAAGTAACTCTCTTAAATGATTAAAAAAAAATTTAAAAAATGCAAACCTGCTGCTAGACAAAATCCCATGTAAACTATGTCACTTGTGACTAGGCCTGCTAGAGTCCACTAACATGCTGAGGAGCTGGAGGCTTTTGTTCAGCAAATAGATTAAGCACGTGCCTGTTTCAGCCTCGGCACAAAGGAAGGAGTAACACTCCTGGGGGAAGATCTGAGAACCAGCACTTCCTTTGCATGGCCACCATACCCACTAACTTCACCTTCTTTATGTTCCAGGTGTCCCAAAAACAGAACAAAACAATTGCTTCTCTCTAAAGAGCCATCAGCAATAAATACAGCAAGGCAAGCACACAGCTAAGTAGCCAAGATGCAGATGCGCAGGGGAAGCATGGGCTCTGTTGCTCCACCTCCTTCCTCCTGATTGCATCAGCCACATTACACCTGACACACGGCTGTGTCCAAACAGGAGCTGTACACAAGCCACACTCCTACTGTTAACAGCACATTAGGATGGAAAGGGTTCAAAATAATTGGCCTTCATTCAAGTACGGGATATTCTTGGGTACCACATTCCCATTGCTTCACCTCTTCCATGTCCAAAATCATCCCAGACTCGGAACTGGGCGAAGCTCAGTTCCACTCTGGATGCATCTGCGCTGGATGCAGGGAGTTTGGTCATTGCTTCAGTGAGCACAGTATTTATCCTAGACTGAATCACATAACACGGCTGTAAGAATGCGACCAGAGCTGCAACCAAACGGGAAGAAGGCATTGGTTTGGATGCATTTAATTTGCTGTTATCAGGGCCCATTTCCAAGTCTCTTCTACAATCACCAGAATCACAAAAGAAAATACGCTCACATGCTTATGTGCTCACTTCTCTCATGTCTTCAGGTTTATGTCAGCTTACTGTTAATATTTTAAACAGGTTAAAAAGAAAACACGTTTTGAAATTACATGAATGTTTGTCAACATGAGCTTACTACTAATTTGATGAAGTTTGGGTCAGATACAGCCCATGTTCAGCATCCAGGTACGTCTTCAGCAGAAGTTCAGTAGTAATGCAATCAGCAACATAACTTACATCTCAGGTAAGAAAACAGATGCAAGTGGTTAAATATTATCACTATCCTGTTAGCAGACAAGAGCAGGATACAGGGAAAAGTTTATAATAAATCACTGTAATTTGATGGACAAAGGTAGGTGATTGTAAGAAAAGACTCTACCAGAGCACGTTATAAGCAAGGACTCAGCACCAGCCTATGACACCGCATTGAGATGATGCTGCATGCACCTGCTTGGGACTTCCCTTAGCACAAATCTGGCTCAGCTGCAAAACAGTGGTCTAGAAGTAACACTGGCTTCAGATCCTGAGCCACCGCAACATTCACCTGCTAGGTCCATTCAAGCAATCTGAAACACAGGCAACAGTTGAAGACTAAAATTTCCACTTAAATATTTTCCACTAGAAACTGTTTCACCCCCTGCCAGCACTCAGTTGTATCCTGCTGCTCCGTTTATCACCACACACTCTCAGAAAGTCATGAAGAAAAGTCCATGATTAGATGTAGACCCAAACAGATTCCCATAGGGGCACCATCTCCAAATCCCCTCTTTCAAGACATTTTCACAAAAGCTTACCATAGAGCAAGCTATTAAGACAGCTGAACTAAACTATACCACCTTTTTTCCTCTCCCCTCTCCAGATAAGAAAAGCCCTTCAAAATGCTTAGGTTGTTCTTTGCTGCAACCTAACCCTGACCAGAATTGTTGCTATGGAAGGCTTGAGAAGTCTGAACCCACCAGCTTGTCTAGCCCCAGGTCCAAGACTGCTGATTTTCTATCCTTTAGTCCCTTCTCCTGCAAGCAAACACTTCATCGTGATATTTTATTAAAGGCACTTTGCCTGGAAGCTTGTTCAGATTCCCCATCCCGAGAGCAAATCTGGATTTTCCATGTCATGGATGGGAGATGAGCTTTGCCACCCACCTCTCACTAGGAACACTGGCAGCCCCAGGACTTATTTTGGGATATCCTTCCTTTGCTCCCTTCTTCAGCACAGCAGGACCCTGAAACCTTACCCTAAAAACAACCAGTGCTTTGTGCCATCCTTGTTCTTCCTTTCAGTAACAAAGGAAGCCTCTCTTGCCCTGTCAGATCTAACTGGAAACATGGGTTTGGGACCTCCTTTTCCAAGGATCAGACCAGTCATTCGATTAAAATTGCAGGATTCAGCTTAACACAGCCTCTCGAGGAGATCAGAGTTTAAAGGGACAAGTATTCCCACTCAACTAAACAGGAGTGACAACCAAGGGGAGTTCTCAATGGCAAGTGCTTGTCCAAACACTGCAAAAATTGCTCTCAAATTCACTGAATATTCCACAATTCCATGAAATTAAGTATTGGTGAACAAATCCATGCAAATTTTCCTTCAGTTCTTTTCCCCAGTCTTAGAAAGGACAAAACACTAGGGAAAAAATTTGAACACGTATCCACACAGCTATTAATCCACACATTTCTCAGCTGCTCAGTCTAAAAACTGTACAGCCATACTTTCTAGGAAACATATCTGAACTTTAAGCAGCAAGAACTTAATACAATCCAAACTGCAAACTGCATGTGAGATCCAATTGTAAGACAACCTATCCTATAAATTTTTGCCTTGGCTGTAATTGTTGTGGAGTTTTGTAGACACGTTTGTTTCAAATACACTAGCAAAAGGCAAAAGAACATATTCTGCAGTGGGGGAGAAAGGAGATTGTTTGTCCAAGTAGTACATGTTTTATTCACTGATAAATATTCCCAAGGCAGAAGTATTTTTTTTTCCCCTCACAGAGAGACAAAGGGGAATGGTTCAGATCCCATTGCACAGAGGGACCAAGTTGATCAAGAGTTCAGACCTGCTCCAGGTGAGACCCATGGAGCAGGCTCTCAGAAAAATGGGAAGCTGCCTTCATTTGAGCTTTTGGAAACCCTCCTGACCTTAGCCGTAGAGACATACCAGCAAAAACACAGGCCACAACGTCATTCCACCAAAGCTAGTCCCCTAGGTCCCTGCCGTATTCTCCCCAGCAGACAGCCAGCATTCCTGCCACCTGAAGTCCTTCCACAGCTCACAGAAAACAGATCCTCCAATCCCCCCAGCACAGAACGCCCTGGGATATTCCCCAGATGTAGGCTGAGCACTGCAGCACGTTGACAGTGCTTTGGGGGTGTTTTGGGAAGAGCATGCTAGCATTAGGCTGGCACTGACCCAACTGCCAAGTCACCCAAGGCAGCTGCCTGCCAAAGCCAGCCCTAAGGACTCATTTCCCCACCAATAATTTCTACAATGTTTGGGCTCCTTGCTGTTTACCTTAAACCCCAGCCATTTCTGCTAATCCACTGAAGGCGTGGAAGACTCCTAAAACTACCATGTATCATGTTGATCAGCAACAAGCTCGGCAACAGCTTCGCTGCAACTCCCTGCCTGGCACAAGCCTCCTCTTATCTGTGGGTTCTTGGCAAATGGCACTGCTGGCTCGCTCAGGCTAGCCTTTGCCTCCACCACCTACCTCTCTGTTTATGTTACTTTCCCAACGCACTTGCAAATATGATAAAGGTTAATCTGGTACAAAAGGTAAATAGGGTTACACAAAGCTGGGTTTAGCAATTTAGTTTTATTGGTCACTAAGGAAGGCAATTCTTCGATGCAGGTAATGAGGAGATAGCCAAGCCAGATAAAGGATTTGTGCAATATAAACATCCTCCCAAAAGCCTGCTCCCCGCTTGCATAAGCACTGTAATCACGAAAGCAATTCTTAATGGAGCCACTTGGCAGAGGCCCTGGTACAGCAAGCTGTGAGCCTCTCCCTAGCTGATGGGCCAACTCCAAGAGCATGTTACTACAGTGCTGCACCGGGGGAGAAGGAGGGAAGGGATTGAGAGCTGGATCAAGCACTGGCACTGGAGCAGGGCCAGGTCTCCTCTGACATGTCACCTGTGTGGTTTGCAGCAGGCCGGTTATCCCTCTGTGCTCAACTCTGCATCTGCAAACTGAAATTGATGATTCTTCATTTGTGCCCCATCTTTCATAAGTAAACTCTTACAATGAAGTCTGGTTCTTACACATAGGTAAGTGCTCCTGGCTGAAAGCATTACTATCACTCAGAAACTTGCAATAATATTCCTGCTAATAAGTGACTTCTCATTTTTCCTGACCTTCCAGTATTTGCCCTTTCCCTTAACGAAAGAAAAATAGAACAAATCAAGATCTGAGTTTCCTGTACCAGCCTCCTTCCCTCTTTCACCGCTCTGTACCAAAACCTAGGGACAATTCACAAGGTTGAACACGAAACATTTTGCACCCCATATTTTGTGCTATTTGCTTTTGGTTTCTCCTTTGCTATCAAAACTATGACGTCTCCCAAGAAGCACAGAAGTGCCAGATCTGCCTTGTCTCTCAGCAGCAAGACGTGCAGCATTTCATACTTTCCCACTGCGTGGCTTCCCATCAAGGTGATGGCTTGGGCACCACACAGCGGGATGCAATCCGCAGCAGGTTCAGTCTGATGCACAGCTCTGGTTTCCCAGCAGCTCCGGGATTAATACACTCAAGGCAAGGGGAAGTCTCAGGATAGTCTCTGTCCCTACGTTTTCCATGAAGGTAAAAGAAGAAAGTAAAGTTTAGTCCACCCCAAAGGTCACTAACTACAAGACAGGTCTTCACAGTCACTTGCTCCTCTTGACTTGGTTTTCTCACTGGGGCAAAAGGGGTCTCGTTCACATAACAAACGGTACACATTTACCAGCTGCAGGACTGAATCAGAGTCTAGGCATTCACTCAAATATCCATTATGCTGATTTCCAATGCCATACGTGAAGAATTCCTCCTGCCTGCACTCATTTAGCATTCAGCAGGGATCTTCATTCAGAGGCTTCATGGCCTATGAATTTTCCCTATCCTATGCACTCTAAATAATTATTGATAAATCACCATATTGGGAGTAACAGTGTGATCCATTGAGAGGTATTAGACTAGAACTAGCGAGAACTGTTTTCTAGTCCACAGCTTACCGCTGGCAAACTTCAGATGAGTAACTGCACTTTGTATGACTTTTCTGCCCTCTGTAAGACACAATGAAATGTACTTCTGCAACATGCTTGGAGATCCATTACTAGAAAGTCCTATATGATAATTTGGGGTTATTATGCAGAGCAGGGACCCACACTGGTCTACCCAACTGGCCATTCACCAGCTGTATCAAAGAGGCCAGTAGTGTTACGTTGGCCAACATGGAATTATCTCCAGCTGGCAGGCAGAATACATTTAGATTGACTATGCTTCTGGACTTTGAGAATATGTTTCAATAGGCAAAACTGACCTTTTGCAGATGTACAAATCATATCTGTAAAGATTATGGGCCTTTTCTTTCAATCTGGAGCTTGATCTTAAGCCTTCTAAATCTAACACAACTGTTTGCATCAACATAATAAACTAGCCAGCAAGAATTTACTCACCTAGGCAGCCCCACTGGCACAATAAAGGAGACTGTCTGCCTTTACAGGACTTGGTCTATAGGAAAGCTACAATTTTTTTTTCCATTCTTTACAAAAAAAACCCAATACCTTTATCAGCATCCATGTTTAAGCCAGGACACTGGGCTAAGGCAGTTGCTTCAATTTATATACTGCAAGGATTTGCTAGCAGAGATATCCTCATAGTGCAAAACCTACTCAAATGTCCTCTTTTTTCTCATTAACCCTTTTGCAAAACACTTTCAAATGACTACGTGTCACAGGCTGTGAACAAGCAGTTATTTCTTCACTAAAGGTAAGAGGAAGGCTGCCAGCACCTTGGGGTTTGGTTTCGTTTTTTTCGCAGCCACCCATTCAGCATCAGTATTTCTCCACACTCCAGAACGGTATTACTAAAGACTGACCATTTTTTGTTTTGGGTTTGTTTTGTTGTTGCTGTTATTGGGGTTTTTTGAGCTGTGACTCTTCCATACTTAATCAGCATCTTGAAGCATAGCTAACCTGCCTTCTTTCCTTTTCCTCATAACCGGAAAGTCTCTGGCTTATGAGTTTGCCTTATTCAGCTTCCAACTTCAAGTCTTATCACTTACCACCTTTGATTACAGCAAAAGAAACCTATCTGAAGTTACAGTCATCTTTCAGCTTCAGGATCAGAGCTGGTTTAAACTGACTGACCTCCACTGGAATTTCAGAAGCTATCTTGATTTTTTTTTTTTTTTTTAAATGAAAAGATCTGTTCCTCTAGGTGGTATAAAATAATACCTGATACAAGAAAAACCTTATCACATGTGTTACTTAAGTGAGTGAGCAAAGAAGAAACCCAGGCATTCTTCTGAGACATCAGAGATTAAATAACAAGTGTTCCACTGCTGATAATAAAGGATAACTTGAGCCACCATGACTAATTCGTAGTGCAAGCTTGACACTTGTTTATCTGGACAAACAACTGTGAAATGCTCTTTTGTCTGTGTTAGTACTGTGTAGGCAAGAGTCATGACTTTCTGGGTTACTTTAAAAAGCCACCGTTTAGGTATCTATTCATCGCTCGGGGAAAAAAGAAATGCCTTGGGCAGACTCTGACCAAGCTCAAGGACCCCAGTTTCCTTCTGGCTCCCTTCACAGGACAGACTCCAATCTGCCCCAGCTGGAGATTTGGGACTCTATAGAAGTGAAACACTACTGTAATTTTTATGTGTATTTCTGAACTGGGACTTTAAAATAATCAGCCATTTTTCATATTTAGAAATTCTTAATAATAGTAGACCATGTTACATTCTAGACCAGCTGCATATAGATACGACAGTCACCTCTCAGCATCTTGCCTGGTAAAGACAATTGCATCCCCTTTTCTTGAAAGGGGAAACAACCTGCTTACAGACCCCCACCCAAGGCATCAAGCTGAACTGTGTAACCCCAGCCACAGGGCCAATGGCAAAGGCTCCCAGACAGCTAAAAATCAACACATTTTCCTCCTGTTTCAGGCTGAAGGTGCCCTATTATCTGACTGCATGGCCCAGGGTTGCTGAGTTCTGGTCACAATCTCTGCTGAGCTTCTGAGGAACAGCAAGTCGCCAGGGTAATGCGTTAACAGGGAGAAGAAAAATAAAATCCAAAGCCTGCACTAACTGGCATCTAAACAGGGTTGTTTTGGGAATCCAGGGCAGAGCAGGGACAGCCACATTGTTACATCCTTCATGATATGGTCATGGGAATGCTGTTACACCACAAATCTGTTTCAGTGCAGAAGCCCTCCCATAGAGACCACTCAGTCACTGATGAGATAAGGCAGCCTTTGAAATTTGTTGTGCATATGCAAAATTGTGTATTTAAGTGAACAGAGCTGATCAAATACAGCAGTGACAATATACTTGTGCATAGAAAAACCTTATCTCAAGGTTCCTGTGCTGCTAACTCATAACCCTGCTTTCAAACACAACATTCTCTTAGCTGACATTGTGGACTTCACCTTTCCCTAATACAAAAGGAGAAGGAGAAAGACCTGCTTATGAGGAGATTCAAGAGCACAGGCTTTGCCAGAAAAAAGGACTTAAAGCTTTTACAATAGGACCCAGCACCAGGACAAGAAAGTATCACAGATGGCTTTAACCACAACCTATAAAACCACTAATTGCCAGCAGATGCCAAGGATATCAAGAGCTCACCAAGGGTTCAGAAAACAATTTGTCAAATTCACAGAAAAGCCCATCAGAAGGTATTAAGCACAGGACACGTCTCCACTGGAGAGCAGGACAGCACATTCCAGAAGGAAGCATCACCGCAAACTTGGTTTATGCATCGCAGCCACCTTCAAGAGCCAATACAGGACTAGATGGATCTCTCACCTGGCTCAGTATTGCCGTGTTTCTCTTTTTAGGAAGGGAATAAGAGGGAACCAGAGGCAACAAGACCCAGAGTACAGTCTGCAAGAGTACGGTGTGTTGCTCATACTATCTAATGGCAGGTAGAAAGCTCCTCCAGGAGCCTCACACATGGATGAAGAAGTGAGGAGAAGCAAACTCCATAACATGCCATCATGGATGCAGTCAGCCTGTCAGCATTCTCATCTTCTTTCAGCATCCCCACACATAAAACCAGCTGATGGTACTTTCCAAACACCCATGTCAATGTTTGCCCTTCCTGACCTGTTCAACGGCTCATGGCAAGCCAGGTCCCCAGAACACAAGCACAGGAACAGCGTTCAGACTCTGTCTCATCCAGTTCCTTGCCCCAGCCTAGCTCACTTACAGCTGCATCTTTCCAGACAGATGTCTACCTAAATCTGTTGCTTGAGAACTTCCAGTGATACCAACATTACCGATTGCCAGGTCACCTGCTCCACTGCTGAAAACCCCAAATCCGCAGCAGAGTAACAGCAGCTGACAAAATTATCTGTGCCAGGCTAGCATGACCCCAAATAAATTGCTTGCTACTATGAACCAAACAGACATTAAATGTATGGTCTTTTTAAGGTTTACGCCATTTCACGGCAGCTGAGAAATTAACTATATACTTTTTTCCCCTCTTTTTTTTTGTCTGAGCCTTATCCAAGACATTTTGCAGGTGGGAAAATTTAACAACACAAGGTCAAGTTAAGTCAGGCTTAAGGGCAACCTCTATAACAAACCAAAAATCTACAGATACTACACTTCTTCCAAGGCAGGAAATGCTCTTCATTAGCAAAGTGGAAGATGATGAAGAAATGCCCTTCACTTTAGATACACATCTCACCATAAATAGACTGCCTAATTTAAACACTTGTTTTTAAAGGGAAACTAGATAGATTTGGCTTCTTCATAAAAATAAACCAGCCATGATTAAAGTTCTGAGACTTGCTATTGTCAGGACAACCTGCCTGCTTGTCCCATCGAGCTCACTCCCTTGTACAGTATAGCAACAGTAGGGCTGCTTTGGCATCTTGGTTTCAACCACCACTGAGACTTCACCCAAGGCCAACAGACTTAGCCAGGCAATGTCCCTCTCTCTACTGCTGAACAGTGCAGCTGCATAAGCATGGTGGTTCATTAAAATAATAAACTCCACATGATAAAAATGTTAAATACTCAGTATATGCGGGTAGAAGTACCAAGTTCTTTCCCTGCTAAATGACATCCTGATTAATCTTTGTGTCACGTACGCCTTTTACAAGAGTACAACACTATCCAAGGTGACTGTCCTGCAGGTTTTTGATCATTGTAATCTTATTTTTGAGCAAGAAGTGCTGGTACAGATTGAGAAATGAGCAATAAGGTCTTATCACATCAATTAGCTCTCTTCAAGGCAGCGTTAACATTGATAAGATGTCTGATGATAGCATGTCATGCAGAGGGACAAGAAAAGCAAGTGACTACGTGGAACTCTGAGTGTAAAAGGGAGCAGGGCCCAGCTCTGAAAGCTGCCTTGGACCTATGAACTGCTGGCAAAAGCTTTACCTCGGGAAACCAGCTCACGTGAGCCACTCGGAGGTCAAGGCACAGTCCAGGCTGGCCATTTCATCTTTTCAGCTGAGGACACCTTCCACCAGAGAGATGAAACAGGCATCATAAAGAAGAAAAAAAGGCAGGAACAACCTAATTGAAAATAGAGCCTTTAACCACAACATGAACATCCACCCAACAGTTGAAATCCAGGCAGCTGCATTACCAAGCTTGTTTTGCTGCTTTTTCTCATCTACAGCTCAGACCTATCCTGCTGAACCCATGAAGTCAATGTTCAGTTTCACATTTACTTTCACTGGCTGCTATCTGCAGGCCTAGGCTCATTAGGCAAATGAGCACGTGTGACAGCAGCACTGCTGCTGCGCAGCTACTTTGACCCCAAAATTGCAAGGTGGAGGCACTGAGTAACTGGCAGGCACCTCACAGGCTACAACCCAAAATATCTTGTACTTAAGTACAGACCAAAGTCTCCTCTCCTAAGGGAGGGTTCAAGATTCACAGAAATATGCTGAAGACACACAGAAATAGCCCTGTCATCACACTCAGCCTCAGCGCTAATCTGTTGCCCTTTCTTATCAGTGAGCCACATACAAGGTTGTGCATGTGTTTGGTAACCCAGGCCTCTGAAGAGAACCAAAGAGCCCCACGACAGTGATGGGCACACACGCTCAGATCTGCTGCCCACATCGACCAGGTTGGAGTCCATCCTCCCACAGTCAGATGTGAGTCTGTCAGGTGGCCTGTGGTGGAGCGATACACACACTTACCCGTATCAGGGCCTCTGGTCACTCAGCCTTTTCCTTCTATGCTTTCTCCTGTGCCTCCTCTGCCCCGCGTTCCCGGCGGTGCGATGCTAGGTAACAGGATGAGCCATCTCTTTTGCAATAGGATTGGTTCACCCTCCTCTCGGCTGAGGGTCATTGCTCCCTTCACTTATCATATTATCAGCATGACACATATTTTTTCTTCCTGCTGTTTATTACTGGAAATTGGTTTGATCACAACCAGTGAATCATGAAGCCAGCAATAAAAAGGTCACAAAGCCGAGAGTCTTAAATCTCACGGCACTTGTAGATTTCCTGCATGACATGAGATGTGGGTCTCCCTTCCCTTGAAACGAAAGTGCTTCCAAATCCCTAGCTGGAGGAGAGTGGGATCTGCATATTCAAGTTAACAAGTAAAATACACCTGGAAGACCTACAGCACTGTGACGTATTCTAGATAATTATGTTGTAAGCAAGCTGTTGGAGATGGAAAAGGGAAGAATGGCCATTTTTTACCTACATTCTCAAACCGAAGCAATATTCCTTTACGTCTGTTCAAAAACCTAAGCGCTGTATTCAGAAAGCACTTCAGGACATGGTTTAGCAGGCATAGTGGTTTTGGGTTGATGGTTGGACTTGATGATCTTAGAGGTCTTTTCCAACCTTGATGATTCTATACTACACAACATATTGGGGGGGGGGAGGGGGCAGGGAAGAGCAAAACCTCAACAAGGGCACTGAGCAAAGCAGTAGTAAATCTGGTAACAAACCTGCCTCCCTTCTGCATCCTAATCCCAGCTCAATAACATACTTTAGTATTACTTGCCCTCATCAAATTCTTTTTAATTTCCGAGCATTTCTACAGTTTCCAAAGTCTGCCTGGGATCAGAGAAGGCTACCCTACCACACTGAAAGCCATTCTTGCAACACGTGTGAAAAGCTTTACCTTTGGCATGTTACAACTGACATTAGATTTACTGCAGCTGCAACAGCGCTGCATATAAATCTGCTGTTTGGTGGCTGTAGATTTTGCCCAGCTCCTCTCAGAAGACAGGAAGTCTTACACTGGCCTGACAGTTTGTTTCAGCAGTCTTTTCTCCACGGCATGGTATTAATATATCTTCATTGTTAGTCAAATACCACAGTGGCTGGAGCACTCTGGCAGGAAAAATCCTCTCCCATGAAAACACCACCCCGAGTCAAAGATTGAAGAGGCTTGTGTGCCCATTGAAATTGCACTTTTGGGATGCCTACCCCATCTCAAGAGACTTTAAAAACATTGAAGGACTAAGAGTAAAAAACTCAGAAGATTGCATCCCATAACGTGCTGCTCTCAGCCACCTCCAAAACACAATGCTTTTAAGAAAGCAAATGAAAACAGCTGAGCAACAGATTTCATTACTGTTTTTAATGCTGAATGGAATTTTTCTTCCCTAATAGTTTGACAGCCGAACCAATGGTGAAGCCTGGCCGCCCGCCAAGCCCAGCGGTGAGCATGGGGAGCATGCTTTCCCAACCCCTGCGGATATCATCTTACAACCCGAGGCAAACGATTCGATTACCCTTATCTGAACTTGCATGTTATTTGTATCAATAGAGTTGCCTGGACGCAGCAATCACCTTGATGACTTCCCGTAATGCTGGATTCCACTAAGCTCGAGACTCTGAAGAGGCATTTCAGACACTTGCTCGAAGTTTGTCAGCAATGTGAGAAAACATTTGTCAGCCTAAATCTTAACACACAGTCCTACTCCATGTGACACAATCACTTCACCATGCAAACTTTTTTTGAATTAGACAATTTCTGATGCTCAGCCTTTCACCAGGACCCTTGCAGTATGAACGTTTTCAGAACAATAGCGAATGGAGCTACATTATGAATATCAGCCATCACTGCTACACAGACGATCTCTTAAAAAATGGATCCTGAAGTCTCAAACACCAGAATGCAAGTGAAAGAGTTTCTATTCATTTATTCAAAAAGATATTATGAGAGCTGAAAGGTGCTGACTTATGTGTTGCCAGACCTGAAACACACAACGTCAGAAAAGTCTGGAGAACAGGAAAAACTGCTAAAAAACATGAGCTCCAGCAGCCAACAGAGTGAGGCCCGATATGACAAAGATGACCAGAAAGCTGAACTCGGGTTCAAATTCAAGTGGAAATTCTTGGGAATTCAGGTTTCCCTGGTGCAGGGGCAGATACCTAGAAAGAGGTATAACAGTTAAAATCTCAACCACCGTAGCAAAGGAGTTATCTGCATCCTGTGATATAGAGAAGAAAAATAAAAAACAAACCTAAAAAGCAACAAATGGAGGTTAGCGAGAGCAGAACCAGATTTCTCAAGCATTGCTTTTACCAGACAGACACTGCAGCAAACACAGATTGCAAATCTGTTTCCCGTTGGATGGGTCAGGTTAGACAGTGAGTGCAACAGCACAGCTGTGGATTAAGAAAAAAACAAAGCCACTAAGTCTCTGTCCGTATCATGTCCTGCATATCCAGATGGACTCTTCCAGGCCAGAAAGCATAGATCTCTTGCTAGACCCACAACTTTTAGCAGCATTTTTTCAACCTTCTTCTTGAAAACAGTTGATTATATATTGCCGTCATAAATTCAGCCTAGTAACAGCTGGGACAGATTTGCAGGGGATGTGTTTTGGTTTTTTTTTATGACTATCTATTATTCATGGTTTGTTAGCCCTTACAATGTGTTTAGCCAAGGAAAAAAAAGATAAGATATCCTCTGGTTGATTATTGACAGATACTTGGCAGCTTACGTCTCCAGGACTGCCTGGTCACAAATAAAATGAATCCAACTTCTGAAAGCACTGATTCAGTAACTTGACCATATCAGACTGGGAAATAATATGGACTGAAGAGAACAGGGGCAATCATTTGTAACAAACATTGTATTTTTGTCTCTTAAATCTCAGGCAAAAGTTTGTCAGAGGAGCTAAGCTGTCAGCTCAGGAAGCATGCAGTAAATACTCGCCCAGAAACAGCCACGGGAAGATCTACTGACCCAGAAGCTTCCTCCATGGGAAAGCAATGTCTGCTCTGGAGGTACCACAGCGACATGCAGGACAATTTTGGGTGATGAGTGGGTATCCCAGGAGACTATGTCAGGTATCAATCATAGATGTCCTTCTAGGACACAGACAAGATGCCAATCTCACCTCAGCCCAAAGAACACCTTCCCTAATGCACACTGCTATAGCTGCCTAGACAGCTACATGGGTACATTTAGCTAAGCTATAGTCAACATAGAACCGTGCCTGGCTGTTATGGTTTACGCCATGCCAGACTTCAGGAGGCATGGACATCAACTGCAAAACCACTACAGAGAATGAAAGTCAGGAATCAGCTCCAGGCTGTTCAACATGCTCATGTCCCCAGAGACATCACTTTTCTTTCTAAACAAAGCAGAAGACCCCAGGACATGACAGTGAACTGTGTTCCTCTTCAGCTCTTGAAGCCTGGTTTCTCTCCAAGCTGTGCCTCTTGAGCTTCTCTAGGTTTCAGTAGGAGGCAGCTTCCAACAGGGCTAGGGAATTGTCAGCAGCATTCCTGACACCATCTTATCTTGCCATTACCATCCCTTAGAAAGGGGTAATAGGGATTGGTTAGGTCCCCCACTTCACTCATACGCAGTTGCCATTAAGGACTAACTATATGCTTTTACCTTGCCTCTATCCTACAGAGCTCGGATGCTGCTCAGGAGTGATATCCCTGTTGCAATTTAAGCATCTATAAGGTCCTAATCCTAAAACCATGGCGTGTACTGATTGTACCTTTCAGAGGCTGAGCTTCCCAGAAGAGGAAAGCTGAGGGAGAAACCTGCAGAAATGCGGCATGCTGAGCAGAGGTACCGACAAATACAAAGTCTGCCCTCAATCCCATTAAATGCACTGCACCTACAACAGCTGGATTCTCTCCAAGTACAGGTTCACCTCCAACCCTCACAGTGCATGAAAACACTTCTGGGCGTACCCCAGCAGCTCAGCACAATCCTCTCACTGAATTAGACCGTACAGACTCTTTGCCGATGCACCAGTTACATCTCCCCTCAATTTGGTTTACTTCACCCCCTTTCAACCCACCCCTGCTCGTGTAGGTGTAAAAGCACCAAGACAAGCTTTACAGAAGTAATTTCTTTAAAACTAGGCATTTGTATTGTGCTGTGAGCCAAGGATCTCTGACAGCAACCAAAGCAAGAGTTTTTTTTGGTCAGCTGGGCAGGCTCCTTCTGCTGGGAATTACAAGGGCTGATTTCAGGCCTGTGTTTATTTTAATCTTGGTCAAGTCGCTTCCTCCCTCCAGAGCTTTTCTTTCCAGACTCACTTGTCTGCTGTTGACTAGTAGATAAAGATGAACCTAGGCCAACTGAATAACAATTCTTTAATTAGCTTTTCCTTCTCAGCAGTCATGTGAAATAATGTTTGCTTGCACAGCAAAAATAGCAAGATCCAAGGTGAACGTATTTTATTATTGATCTTGCACTGTTCATCGTGCTCACAATTCCCTCACCTAGAAACAGCAAGACAATTAGAGATTGGAGATAGCTTCTCAGAAGAGTTTCCCTTCTAGTCATATCCTGAAGTGTTGTGTTAACTCTCATTCATCATTTATTTGCTTTGCCTGTTGGCTAGGTACCTCACCCCACCCCTTCATATGACTTCTTCCTTTGGTTAACTCCATGCATGACTTGACTTCTAAACTGCAAGAGGTCACCTGAAACACAGCACTGTAAAACATTAACTCTGCAAGCACCCTCGTTTCACCAGGCCTCCAGTTGCGCAGACATCTGAACTCACCAGTCGCCAGGCTAGCTCATCCCACCTAGCACATTCAGGTACTAAGCTGCTAACTGCTCTTACTACTCCATTAGCAGCAGCCACGTGCGTTGTGGAGAGAAGATAAGCTATTAGCTACACGCTCATCTCTCCTGTGCACGGGTTCTAAGCAGCCTCCCTGCTGCTGGTAGAGAATCCATGAATCCCCTCTCCCCATATATTTAAGGAGGCCCCTGAAAGCCCAGACTGGTTTCTGTTTGGATGTCTTTATTAGGCATTAGTGACAAAAGCCTGAACTTAAACAACAAATGCCTTACTATAGCCGGCACTACGGTTATTGTGGGGGCTGTGTGTGTTCCAGAGCTATACCCAGGCAGCGTGCCCTGACCTCGGAGGAGTGCTTGTGCTCAGAGGGCAGAGCCCACGCGTTTGCCCATGCCTGCCGCCAGAGAGTCCTGGCCGCAGGCAAGAAGCTGAAGCCACAGCAGCCACAGAAGGCACAGCCCAGCAAGCCAGATGGCAGCAGAAGAACTGGGACCATCAGGGAGTTGGTGAAATGAGATAAAGCTCAGTCTGTGCATGGGAGGGAAAGACTCATCTTCACTCCTGCTAAGACCTTCTGAAGGTGCTAATTGCTCTCTCTAGGAAACCGCACTCCCCAGACTCCAGTTACTTCAAGACACACGGTTCAGCAGTTTCATCTCTAGTTGTGATACCAGGTGGGCAAAACTGCAGCAGGGAAAAGAAAAAAAAACAGAGAAGGTCTTGTGTTGTGTGACGGAGGCAGTGACGCATATCAAAGAGACGACTTCAAAAGCTTTTATCCAGTGCAGGGCTGGGTGATGATGTGTCTCCTCAGAGAAAGCTGATAGCCTTGAGACACAAAGGGCCCCCGAGAGTCAGGAACGCGCTGCACCTCCCTGCCTGCCTTCATTAAAGCTTTGGGCATGTTCCCAAAGAGCCATGTCCCAGTGCTGAGGCTGCTGCCAGCATGGTAGATAAGAGCACAGAAGAAAGAGCTGCATCTGCAAACCTTTTCCCTCCACTCGCTCTCCCCATGTGTGCCTGTTGCACACACAAACTAACCTTTCTCACTTCCCATCCTTTATTTTTCCTCCTCACACGTCTTCCACCATTGCTACAGCCCCCAGGTACAGAGGCTGCACCAAAGCACAGCAGCCTCCAGGCCTTGGAAACCATTCAGAAAGCACCACTGTGCCAGTCTGTGCCTTGGTTTCACCCAGGACGTGCAAACACAATGACCACAGCGTGCAAGGCACAGGAATCCTGAGGGCAGATAGCCAGCTTCAGGTGGAGGCCTGAGAAATAATACACAAGAGTCATGCTGCAAATTCGAGCAGGAAGGAAGGAGATGTACCAGATCCCACCAGGGTCCTGGTGAGGACTTCGGCTGGTAGGCTGCTCTTACTCATACTTCTGTTCATCTGGGAGAGAACTTCCTTTGCTTCTCATTGCACGATTATCACTGCCACATTTTCAAGCACCTTAACCCATGCCTTAGAAAACCTTCCCTTTTAAAAGCACCAGGATTTTAAAATAATTTAGAAATATCTCTTTATCAATATCATCTCCAAACAGTTCTTAAATGTGTGATTTGGCCTGGAATGGGGACAGGATATCAAAGAGGCTGTACAGTAAGAGATGAGAACACTACCTTTGTCTTGCACAGTTATTCTTTAGGAAGCCAACCATTTTCTATTGCTGGACCCTTTGTAGCCCAGGTTAGAAAGGACACACGAGCAAAATCCTCGGCGACAAATTTGAACTTAAGCTTGCATCAGCACAGGGAAGATTACAAAGGAGGCACGCTGTGATGTTTGCATCTGGCCAACTTTTCCTAACCTTCCTCTCCCCAGACTGCCTTTCTCTCTCAGGCACACACAGAGGTGTCATCGCAGACTCCAGCACCACTGGCAGACAACACGCAAGCACCACTTTTGGGCTCTGGCAAAGCCATGTGCAGATACAGTGCATTCCCACCCCAATCCACAACTCTGACAATCCAGCTGGCTTTGCACTTCAGCAGCCTCAGGCTCTGTTCTCATCTGTGGCCAGTGACTTCCTTTCCTTGCAGGGAACACCTTTAAAGTAAAAACAGCAGCCAGCAAAAACTCGAGTTACTTAAATAAACCCTGTGACAGGGACTGCTAAAGCTCCTGTGCCTCATGGGATCATGTTGCTTGTGACCTCTGCTTTCCTACCCAAGCCAGAGATGCCTACAGACTCAGAGCAGATCCCTACTCAGAGGTGCATACCAGGGCAGGTAAACTTCAGGGCTAACAGGCTCAGTTGTCTGGAATTGGTGATGCTGGTTTACACTACATGCTACATTTCATCTCCCAGTCTGAAGCACCACACACAGAGACTTTGATGGCAAGGAGCATGCCTGCCGCAGATCTGCTTCCTACGCAGCATTGGGACTTTGGTCAGATTGAAACATCAGCTCTGCTTAACCAGCAAAGCCTGCCCTGCCAAAGACAGAGATACAGCCAGAAAGCAGTATTCCCCTGATACCTGGGAAGAACGAGAGGCCTTTTGGACTCCCTGGTATTTGTTCATAAGCCACCCTCACTACTCAGGTAGCAAAGTTGTAACTCGCCCTGCCTTGAAACAGTCAAAGAGACAAACCACCACACCACTGTTTCATACAAACATGTGGGAGTGCCCAAAACCAGCTTCCAACATGGAGAGTACTTGTTAAAGTCCATGGTCCTGGACGGTTCTTACTTCTCATTGCTTGCCAGAGTGAACCTTTCTCAAGGGCTCCTGAAATCCCATGTGCCCCAGTGCAAGACAGGAGGATCTCCAAGCACAGCTACAGGAGGCAGCTCTCTTCCTGAATCTTGGAAGCAGTATTTCAAAGAAAGCTGCTTGAAGCAACCAAACTAGCAAGCTCCCCTCATTAAAAGGGAATGGCTGCTCTACCAGATACTGCTGCCATACTCCTGGCAAGTACTGTTGGCAGTGTTGCCAGTACTAAGCTAGTCGTAATTAGTAACATTTTTAGACAGGTCACACTTTTGATGCATTTCACAACAGGCAGAGAAGAATAATTACCCAAAGCCCATGTACTTCGGAACTTATAAAAGCCACCTTAGAAGGCCAGCTGCATAAGGTAACTCTAGATGCCGAGTTTTATATGAAAAGGAGACCAGCTATTCTCTGTGGGGATACCTACAAGCCCTTTCCATTAATTGCTTCATTAGCGTCTTGCAGGGAGAGTTCTGGGCACTCGAGCAGTAAAACCTAAGGAATGCACCCTGCTGGCAGGTGAAATTGCTGGCCAGAATCTGCTCTCCTTGCATTTGCTTCCAAACTTGAAGCTGTGCCCTAAAGAAACCACAAAGCAATCATTCTTCAAAGCGAACCTCAACAGGGGGACGGGGATTGGTTTGGCTTTCCTTGTTGCTTTCCAAAGTCCCAGAAAAGAGAGGATATTATTTGTCTATGGAAATCTCATATGCAGAGTTACATCTGTGGAAAAAAATAAAGAGAGCATTGATGATAGAAAAGCTAAGAAATAGCTCTAATAGTTGTGTGTTCATGAAAAAAAATACTATATTTCTTGAGTGTAAACATATTTAGGGAACACGAAAATTCAAAGATTCAGGTTACATTACAGATCTGTGATTGCCTGGCTTATTTTACACACACATGCCCCTCAGCCTTTCAAGTTACAGCTCAAATTCTGCAGTATTCTCCAAAAACCTGTGAAACTTCCAAGTCTGAAAAACTCCCAGCTTTCACTCTTGTTCCCAATTGAAACCCTTGACAAGATTTTCTGACCAGTTCACACAGCAGCTCAGAATTAACACGGGTGCAACTGAGTGAGTAATTTTGATGGAACTTGACAAGCTGATACAAGAATAGATTGGTGAGTGGGTTTTTAATCTTAAGTCTGAGGGGTTTTTTGAATCTAAAAATGAAAGCAAAAATGCTACTACTGTAAAATCCCATGAGATGTTTTGAAGTGATTTGAAGGGCCCCTTTAAGCCAAAGCCTTTATGTTTCTCAGAAGCTGAGCTGCTATCCCTTTCTGATGGTTAACAGTCAGGTCCTGGGCACAATAATTGAGGAAAAGTGGATTCCAGTTCTTCAAGCCAACGCCCAGATGATAAAAACATGTCACAAATCGATGGACACACTATAGGACTTGGAGAAGCCAACAACAAAACGATTCAGAGCTACACCACCATCTCCTGCTACCCTGGCTTAGCACATTTCCCAAGCATCCCCCATGACTGCCCACCTTTCAGGAGCAGTGGGCGGCACACCACAGGTTGCCCATCGCAGCCACCACATGCTTAGGGGCACCGCTACAAGTTGGTGATGGGTAACAGCGGCAGAGGAGCACACTGCAACGTGGATTGTGCAGCCTGCTGACACCAGTGGTGCAGGCTGGGATCCAGATGTCCAATTTCTGGCAAAATGAGGCTACTATTTTTTTTTTTTTTTTAATATGTGGGGCCTGGACACAGGGCTTGCAAGGCTGAAAGGGAGAATTGAAGAATCACATTGGTAAAAGACAGAACTCCATCTTTCTCTTCAGACACAGCCCAAATGCATGTTCTTGAGGTAAGCGCCCCCAACAATAACTTTTAAAAGTCCATTTTACATATGTAGAACAAAGAGCAGAAATGAAAGCAATGCCAACTATTAGGGAAAACCAGCAGAGAGGGGAAAGGTTTATAAGTTCTTAGTACAAGCCTTACATCCTATTCACCAAAGGAACTGCTCAGAGGAACACAGGTTACTCATATAAGAGACAGTTTCACCTTTTCAGCTCAAGGTGATTTTGAAGGACACAAAAATGCACCACTGGAACACAGGATCGCATATATTCTGCAAATGTTCAGCATAAGGAGCGTTCAAATGGCTGCCAAGGCACAAGTTACATGGATACCCAAAATAAGAGTACCTGCAAGATGCATTTTAGGAAGCAGTTGTGGTACTGAGAGACACATTAAGATGTAAGAAGTATTTCAACAGCAGTTTACCAGACGGTTCTGTTAGAATCATTAGGTGAATTAAAAGAAAGTTGCTTCACAATTAACGACCAGAATCATTGCATCGAATATAGTCAAAATATATAGGACAGATATTTCAGCTCTGCATCTCTCCTAGAAATTGCAATTTTTGATTTTTCCATCTCAGGTCCTCTTTAATTGCATCCATTCATTCTCCCATAATAATTGCACCCATCTGAGTGAGGCAAAACATCTTAAAAATCCTTCAGAATTACCTGTAGGGTTTTTGTTGTTGTTGTCTGCTGTTGTTTAGTTTTTAAATATCCTGTTTAAAATCGCTTGCTTACATCACAACCTTTTCATAGTTGGCATTTCTGCCGACACCAACAGGGAAATTATGAAAAAAGGGCTTTGCTATCAGAGAACAGGGAAAGGATGCAGGTCCAATTACTAGCTGTCTTACAGGATCCCTTTTTGGGGCAAATCAGCTCAACGGGGATTTTCAAGCGGCTCCGTGCTTCAGAAATAGATCAATGACCAAGGTAAAATTAATATTGCCAGCAACCTGAAATCAGTATTTGTTGTTTACGGGAACATTACACCTCACCATACATCACTCCCCAAACCCTGCTTGAAGACTGCATCTTCTCCATGCTGTCTTCTTGTGGGGACCTCTACGAGCACCCTTGTCACCAAGAAGCTCATTTTATCATTACTACATGTTAATTTGTAGCAATATCCCTGAAGCTTATGACTTTGAAACTTGTAAACCCATTGCACTTACTGATACTAGCAACTTTCTGCAAGCTTACATGGACTCAGAGGAGAAGCACTTTTACTTTTTCGCTTCATGAACGTCCCTAGAAAGCAAAGCTGAACTCTACAACCTTTGCACAAGGCTAAAGTCCAAACTGGCACCTACACGATGTGAAGATGGTTGAAGTACAAACTCCTACTGAGGACGCTCCAGGATGTGCAGTAAAGCTGTCCCACATCACCTCAAAAGGATAAACAATAAATCTACCCCAGGCAAGGAACCAGTACAGTAATAATACATGGAAGTTGGAAATCACCACTCACCTAAGGTGAGGGGGCACATGACGTGATGGACAAGGCAAATATAGCAAAGCTAAAAGAGGAGAAATGAATGCTCTTTGCATCAGCCAGAAACATGGCAACCTGGGGATGCTAGGGGAGACAGCACAGCCCGTTTCCCACCACACGCTGCACAACAGATCTTACATTAATCTTTTCCATTTAAGAAATGAGATGGAAAGGTGCATTTTTACTCCAATGCAGAGTTAGAGAGGATGAAGGTCGCAGGTTCAGGCCCTCCTGCTCTCTCCACCCCAGCTGCTTCACCTGACTGTAAGATGTCTGGTAAGTGCAAATGTCACATATGCACAGGCTTTTGCTCCAGCCACTTTAGCCAGATGACATTCCTGTTGCCTGTAGTTCTGGAACAGTGAGCAGTATTTGCTTGGTGAGGCTTTTAAGACATCCCCTGCTGCACAGTCCTATTTACCTTATATTCTGTATGTTTAGACATGAGCCCCAGCTCCCGACTTGTACACACAACTGGCTCCTTTTAGCCATGGTGCATTTAAAGTGGTCATTTCATGCTTTCCCAGTATGTTAGTTTAGTAAACACAGTGTGTTTGTCACTTAGCCACAGCACAAATCACAGCACACGTCTCACACTCTTTCCTTTCAGATGGGGAGATACAAAACTTGCCAGGAACCCAACAGACAGTGCTGGGCAGATGAGAGCTGCAGGGACAGGCTGAACCCCAGTCCCTCTGCATAGCTGGAGACTCTCCTTTGGGATGTCTGTTCTCGTAGCTCCATCACATAATAAAATAAAAACCACTTTAATACTAGCAACTTCATTGGAGAAAGTGGATAGCAAGACGGATGGGATGCCCTCCCACAAGAATTTGTGAGGTTTTAAATATCCCAGTTCAGAGAAATGAGAAAGTCAAAAAATCTCACAATTTCCCCAAAAATAAGAACACTGGGGGAGGAAAAGAGGAAGAGAACATTTTGTTTCTATTCATTTTCAGGAATTTCATTTCAGTTCCAACATTTTTTTTAACCTTCAGTTAATGCTAGCTATCAAAATGAAGCAGCATTTGGACCTAAAAACATTGAAACTTTGCCATTTAGAAAAGGTCAAACAGTTTTCAAAACATTTTTGTCCAATATTTTTTAGCAACTGAAATTCATCAAAACCAATATTTTCCCACGAAATGGTTCTGTCTCAGACAACTAGCATTTTCAGAGGCACAACGCTTCTTGGGGAATCTCCTTATCAACCCAAGGGACTGGTCCTTCCCTTTTGTCACTGGCTAGCCCCTTTGGCAGGAAGTCTACGCTATACTTTTGGACCTTGGCAAGTCACCCAGACCCCAGTTCAGAAGATCAAGTCAAGTGAAGACAGACACCAGGTCAGGGTACGCACTTCTACAAGGCTCATTACATACCTCCCACGTCAATGTTATATTTGTGCATTTTGTAACTCAGTTTCCTCACCCAAAAACCAGTTACCAAGCAAAGCAGTAAGGACAGGTCTCTCCTTCACTTTGAGATGCTCTTAATGTTACTACAGTATAAAGCTCATTTTTCTTTACCTAGGATCCAAATCTACACCCACCTGGCTGAAGCTGATGCATGCACTAATACAGGATTACTTGTCTGGAACAACCATTCTGATCTAAAAGTACAGCTGGCTTTTCCGTCTTCTTTGGAAGATCTTAAACCCTAAGGCTACTTTTACTTAAATACAAAAGGCTAGCCCTCTTGAGATACCATGTTTTACTGTGGAGTAAGGATATGCTCCAAGAGAGCATGGTTTTTTTGCACCTGAGCCCTCAAATCTATCCTAACGAGCACAGTTCATGTGGCACCTGTTCCTGCCACCCATGGGCATGCCATGAGCCCAGAAACCTGCAAATCCCAGACGCCTGCTTGCTCTTGGATGGGATTTAATGACAAATGACTGCACGCATGGAAGCTACACAGCAAGGGCTTCCCAGGGGTAGGCGTGATGCACAACAGGGATGCAGCCATCTTCTCAGCCACAGAAGGTACTTCCACAGGTTGTGAGCAGAGCTGTACAGAGCCTGGCATGCAGCTCCTTCTGCTCTGACTCCATGCTAAGAAGCATCTGGCTCACATTCAACTTCATCTTTGCATGGGCAGACAAGCTCAGGTTTGTCTCTGCTCATCTGTGTAGGCATGAGTAACATGCTGGGGCCAAAGTCACAATCTCATCCATAAACACAGTCTCCAGCAGAGCAGAGCAAACCACATCAATTAAAGGAGAAGAGACTGAAGCCTTCACTGGGAACTTACAGGGGGCTGAGTCAACAGGAATGCAGACGTACACCTGTGCTGCCAGTGTTGGCTGGCATGGGAAGCAGGAATATCGCCAAACAACAGCCACAGACTTCCCAAAAATTACAGATGATTGTTAAAAACAAAACACAAAAATCCCATAATCTCTTCTCTGTATACACTGTCTCTCCCTAACCCTACCCATTTTGAAACAGAGCAATAGCGAAGGAGCACCTCCATATTTCAATAGAGTCTAAACACCACCACAGCCTGCCCCCAGAAACTCTCAAATCTGGGCCTGCAAATTCAGCTCTCTACACCCACCACTCTGCATACAAGCTTCTTCCAAAAATACTGTTACGAACATGGCACCGAGGAGCTATCACAAGTGAGCAGGATTGGGAACTTGCAGGGTTATCACCTACTCATTGACACACAGACCCACAGCACTGTCCCCAGTTAAAGAAGGATTGAGTTAAGCCATGTTTTCCAGCTCTGAAGCCTACTTGCCAGACCTCTACAAAAGAACTGGCTGTTGAAGGCTTTTGGACTGTGCCAGTCACCACTGCCTGTAGGTGGGAAAAGTGTTGTGCAAGGAAGGTTTTCATCAAGGTCCTGTTTCCAGTAAATCCAGCTCTAACACAGAATGCCAGAGGGATTTCTCTCAAAAACAAAATGCTGCTGAGCTCCTTGCAGTGCTCCAGCCAGTGAGCTGAAAAGGGCCGTGGCACAGTGCCCTCCCTTATAGTACCACCACGGTGGCCTTGGCTCCAAGGGAGAGGCAGTCGAGCATACATGTTTTTCTTTCAACCTGGAAAGATGATAAAAGCCAGTGTTGCAGGAACCCAGCATGGAGCCAGGGCAGCAGATGAGAGCTGGAGAAACTGGACATCACCAAGGTCACTTCTGTTTCCTTCAACAAAAACCTAAACAAGTGCCTCACGCCTCCCAAAAACCAGGCAGAGCGCTGAGTGCGCAGGTTATATCATCACCACTCTGTACTTCAGTCAGATGGTTCATGTCAGTGAGCAAACAGCCACTGCAGTAGTAGGAGACGGGGTAGATTACACTGCTGCAGGAAAATCACAATTATTCTATGACTTGAAAATACCACCTTAGGGTTTTTTCAGGTTTCCAAGTCCTCCATCAGGAAAGATCCATTTGTCAAATCTGGGTCCAAACTGCGCAAGGACCCAAAAGGGACATCAACCCATAATCCTGCTTTAGAGACTGGGCTTTTTCTGCTCACATACTCCCTTGCAGAAACATGTCGCTTCTTCCTACCTGAGCCCTGAGGGAGATCCCCAGCAGTCAAGGAGGAAAGAGTCAAGGCCTTCTTGTAACGCAGCAGAAGCAATCAAACAACTTGTTGGGTTTTCCACTGAAGCGAGAGCAGCTTAAGCATTTTTCAACAAAAAAACCCCATGGCAAACACGTATCTATAGCCTTCATGTTTCAGTTTCTTGCCTGCTTCTAACAGTCTAGGTTTTTAAGCAACACAGAACAATGTCCCAAATCTAAACTGCAGGTTGGATTAAGGGAAAAAAAATTATTTTCCTATATGAAGGATGGCCAGAGTTCGATTTCCAAAACCTGTGTCTCTACCAGTGGCAACCAGGAGTGGCTGGCCTTCCTGTATACCTGATCTGTCATATACTGGTGTTCCTATATCACTCTTGAGCCTTTAATAGCCACCTTGAAGAGGAGTACGAGAGTTGCCCAGCCCCATTTCTTCCTTACGTACTTCTATTCACAAGATCTATGGAGCATGGGTATGAGCAAGAGCTGGGTTACTTCACACCCCACTTCCTCTATGACCAAACTAGCTGCTTTCGATCATGTTTCTGCCTCAGCAAAGGTAAAACAACCTTTTTCCTGAGTTCACCAAGTCTGTGAGGAGGCAGAGCTGGGTGCAGGCCCACAGCACGGGGATGCTGGCAGCACTGCAGGAAGAACTGGGCCAGCCTGACACTGCTTGGCTGTGGTCAAGGCTATCGGCCTTGGATGGCTTGCAAACCGCAGGTGGAAAGGAGAGGCAGCAAGAGAAGAGGGGAAAGAATTAGTTTGGAAGAGCTCCTGTATCCTGCATCTGCACCTTATGCTTGACAGGACAGGGCTGGACAGAGAGAATGACTATGTTTATTCAGCATGTTTACATAGAGACACTCTCTTTCTGGGAAACATTCATTATGCGATGCCACCCAAAAGTACCTGGCACCTGGAGACTTGCTAGGCTGGGCTGACACTCAGCTACTCCGACGCCAGATGGACACCAGTGTTTGTATAGGTGGTACTGGCCAATTTCCCAGCACATAATGACTGCAGATAGAGACGATTTATTTCTCTTCAGACTTATCCCCCTTTGCTACTGCTGTGGCATGTTTCCTCCCACCTGCTCATGTAAGGAAGGTAAAAGGAAACTGTTTGAATGCAAGAAAAGACTTGAGTCTGTGGCAAAAGGAGTTTTTGTGTATTCTACAAAAGAATTATTCAGTCTTCCTCTCTCTCCCTGGCCAAACTCGCCTTCCTGGGAGGAATTTTGTGCAAGTTGAGTTGGTTGTTTTTTGCAAATTCACACCTGAAGCATCCTAAAAAAAAAAAAAATATTTCCAGTTCTGAGATGCAAAACATCATTTAACTGCGTTGCTTTAACCCTCATACACACAGGGGACACCAGAATACTGCATGACCAACATCCAGACAGTATCATAAAAACAACAGAGCCTCAGAAGGGGCAGAGATTTTGTGACATCAACAGCATTTTCCTCAAGCTTGCTTTAACCTTGGGACCTCTATCAAGTCTCATTCCTTGCAAACATTAAGGTATGCCAGTGTAAACTGTTTGCTGAGGAGGTAAGAGTCTCCATTCAAGGAGGAGTTACTGCTGGGAAGCTGAAAAAATTGATATCCGTTGAAGTCTTACTTCTCCAATACTTGTTCCATGCAGATGAATTTAGCTCTGCTGCACTAAAAAGACACTGAGCAATGAGGGTGAGGAGTGCTCAGGCTGAAGGGCAAGGTCAGCTTTGGGTGGAGGGCAACTGGGAGCCAATTAGATGAATGTCAAAAACAGATTAATCACCTTGGACATTCCCTCACTATGCATCGCGCAACCAAGCACAGCTGGCCTTGGAAACCAGGAAGCAGTGAAAGGATGAAGGCAGTGGTGCAGAGCCAGCTGCAGCCTCTGGACATGGAAAGATGACCCGAGCCATCACCTCAAAAGTAGCATCTGCTGGTTTGAGGTGTCTATGGTTCGTCTAACACATCAACCTTGTGCTACTTTGTGGCAACAGTTGCTCTGGTACCAAACCACACTGGTGGTTTTTCTGCCTTGCATCCCAGACCAAACAAGGCACAGACCCCCATGGCTCTGCTGCTTTGCCAGGTTTGTCTCAGAGCCCATGTCACAGATGTCACCACCACACTCAGATGCAGCCACTGCATCAAGGCCACTGAAAACTCCAAGCTTGTGTACTTGCCAAAAGTTCATTAAAAAAATATAGAATATTTACACGTATTTTACAGGGCACAGAACAGAATGCTCCTTCCCATATGGTAGGAGGAGGTTTTCCAATACACAAACTATTCCCAGGAAGTTATAAAGCCGAATACAGATTTCCTGGAAGAAAAGCTACAGCTCAAAATCAGTACGTGCAGAACAGACTCCACACAAGCATACGTTATTGAGCACGGTGGGCAGCAAACACCCCTGCCAGGCAGGCAGCTGGAACACTGATGACCAAAATGCTTGTCCAGCTCTGCTCCTCGCAAACAGAGCAACTTTGACAAGTCTTGGGTCTCTGTTTCTGCATTAGTTAAAAGCTGTTCTAGACTGGGCTGAATCAGACAGACTGGGGAGGTGGAATTGCCACATCAGGTCTTGGAGGCAGCCAAGCCAGAAGTCAAAGGCTTCTGGCCCCATGACTGGGTTTTATTAAAGCACTAAAAAGGTACAAACAGGACAAGGTAACTACATAGAGAAGAGGCAGGCATGCCATGGAAGAAAAATTAATTTACTCAAAAGTAAATCTCCCACTCACTGTCTAATCCCTCCTGGGATGAATGCCGCTCTCCAGTTTATTCCAGCAACTTTAGTTGAGCTCCCGAGCTACACAAATGCCAGAGTCTTTTCTAGGAAAGGCTTTTCATCTGCCCTCTCTGCAGCTTGGTGGCCAGTCTATACCTCACAGCTGACAGGCTCTTCTGTGTTCAGGAGGCTGCAGGTACATATTGTGGCTCCTGCACTCCTGCCTGGTGCCCTACACTCTTGGGCAGCCCCAGCATTCACCAGCATTCATGGAGAGCAGCAGTCTAGGGCTCAGTGCAGTCAGGAGCACGAAAATGAGTGTGCTCTCATCCCAGGTCACTGTCTACGTTGGTACTGGAGCATCTATTACAAGCTAGCAACAACACGAGGCAGGACTGGGCAGCAGGCAGGTCTAGACCTGGGTGCACCTGCATGCCTCATACCTTTCTTTCTACTTTACTGCTGCTGCCCTGAGGTCTCCCTGCACTGTGCTCAGGTCACCTCTCCCTGAGCAGGAACACCCCTCAGGCATTGGGGGGGTAAGCTCATTCACATTCTGAGAAATTCGGAGGATAAAAGGCATTTAGGATGGGACAGGGCTTTTCCCCATCCTAGGAGCAGTGAGCCACAACTGGGCTCCAGGATTGCAGCACAAAGGCCTTGACCTATTGTCCTACGCAGCCACGCTACTTGAGGAAGCTTCCAACTTAGTCAGCAAGTGATGCCAGGGTACAGCCTGGCAGGAATTTCCCTCACAGTGCTGATTCACTGTGGTCTAATCCAGCTATGGGAACAGACCAGTTTCATCAATCTCCCGGTTTAACATTTTGGGAGGGGGAGGCATTTTGGAACAGGCCAGAAGCGTTCTTGTTTTAGAAAGTTTGGGTGCCTTATGTACCTTATGTACCTTTTCTGCTGATGCCAGCCAGTTTGGGTTTTTTGTCAATCACCAGGAAACACAAAACTACAGTAAAACTCATTCCAATTTGGGAGGAAAATACTGAAAAGGAATCCTGAAAAATCTTACAGCATGAGAAAACTTCCTCTTCCCCTCACATCCATCCCTCTGATCCAAAAAAAAAGATGAGACTGCATGAACATTTGTAAATCCCAAAGAGACTGACTCTTCCCAGCAAAACCAGAAGTTTCAGAAGTACCTACAGTCATGTGCTGAAACATCAAATGACAGAGGAGAGGAAGAAAGGTATCAAAGTAGGGAAATAAGGATTAGAATTTTCTAAGCATTTGCTTATGTTGTTTAAGATCAAATCTAACTTGGCTGCTCCCAGACCAAGTGGTTACATTCTGTGTTGAATCTGTGACGCTAGGTCAGAGTCTAGTCAAAGATTTGATCTCTTTGAGCTTGAGCAATTTGCTGGTGGCACGTGTTGGAAGAAGGGAACAGCCTCGGGGCTGCTCTAACTCAGTGCGGTTGCTGTGGTCTTGACTGAGGGATTAGGACAACAGAAAGCCGAGCTTCAACCCAACACAGGCAGAGTTCGAGGAGAAGCAATTCCAGTCTGCGTCATCCACAGGAGGAACAATGGTGCAACAGCCTCTCCCCACGCTTCTCTCTGCAGGGCAGATACAGCCAGCTTTAAAAATTCCCACAGGAGGTTTAATGGCCTTGTTACACCTGAGAGTCTGGCTTTTGTGGCTGAAATTTCCAAACAGGTCCAGCCTTCACCAGCAGCAGTTGATTTCCAAAGAAGTTCAGTGCACTGCACAGCAGGAAGTAACAAGGAGCAAAAGAGGTAGGTGTAGGAAGAGGAGGAGATTGGAAGGGAGTGGGAGAGAGACCACTGAAGCAGCTTAAATATTCTCAAGTTATAACGAGGGTAAAATTTGGAAATGGAGCATGAAGGAACCTGAAAATCAATACAGATGGAAGAAAGGATGTTTCTGCCATTAAGATCTAAGGCAGAGTCCTGCTTCTCTGCCACAGATTGCCTGTATGCTCTGGGCAAGCTATTATTATTCCTTTCGCCTCTTCCGCCTACACAAATAATCTAGTTATGCTCCTGTCTTGCCAGGCTGAGACTGCTCAATCTCCATCCGAGTGCAAACCAGAGAATCTGTGGCATCACAAGGGAGCAGGTACTGAGACACCCAACACACCCAGGATGCAATGCAGTTAGCAGCACTCTGCAGAAACCATTTGGCAGTGATTTCTGATCAGTTGCACATTTTTCCCATCGAGCAAAACTTCTGATTAGCAAAGTAAATCTGGATAGCCTGGATGGACAATAACTTCACACCAGGCTGTTGTAAAGATACAAGAAATGAAACATGTCAACAGAACGTACAACTGGAACATGATGGTTATCTAGAGTTACCTCCACTAGGCAGGACCTTCACGGGACATCATGCCCCTTCCAGCCCGCAGCTGTCATATACTGAGCCTCCTTCACTCCTGTGAGCATGGGCATTTCCTATACCGATAGCCTTGCACATTTGTGCCTGCCCATGACAGGCAATTCTCTTCACTAGTGTGAATGATTTGAATTCCCAAAGAAGAATAGGAAAAACAATTGGGGTACTTTTCTAGCCCTTTCTCAGAGCCACTGATGGAAGTACTTTAATTTACACCAGCTAAGGAACTACCCCCAAATATTTATGTTAGACTCAAAGGAAAGAAGTACTAGAGAGACTTGCTTTTAACAAGAAAATACACATACAAAGCTCTGTGCTCAAGGCAATAAGGGTGGCTGAGTCCTGCCAATCCCCTAAAACAAAAGCTTTGCTTACTGCTGGCAGGTTTTCCCCTTTTTTATGGGGACAATAAAGGTTAGCAAGTTATGGAAAAATCCCCAGGTGGTGAGGGTCAAGGGGAGGTATTTCTCAGCAGGGACACCAAAACAACTCGAGTTTCTATTTGTTTGCTGTTTTAAACAGGTAAGTTCTGCATAAGATCAGCAAGTAAAAAAAAAAAAACCTACCTCCACCATCCCGTAAATTGAAATAAGCTAAGTCATAATATTTGTAATTCAACAGTGTATGCAAAGAGCCATTAATGACTTTTACTTAACAAGCACGGAACACTACTTGTCAGATAGCCTCAGAAATTCATTAAATAGCCCTTTAAGAGACGTGGTCCAAGTGCAGAGCACTAAAATGATAACAAAACCTATTAAGGAGACTGTTTAATTAAGCATATACTTGGTGGTTCATATCAAGGTGTTTGCGTTAAGACAGATAAAGTCTGCCTTTTGCAGTACAGCCAAGGAGATCATAGTCAAATCTATTCTTATAACACAAAGATAACTCTGTGACTAAGCAGCTAAATACCGCACTGTGGAAAATCTACACAAGCGCTAAGGGAATTGTGGATCTTTTCTGTAAAGGCCTAAATGAGATTTGCATGTGCTCCCGAGACAGCTGACTGACACAGTTTGACTCAGAGTCATGCCAGAGATGTCTGCTGCATCTCAGAGGAGGATGGAAATGGCTCACGATAGGCTGCTCAAGTCTAGAAGGCTGCTCCTGAGGAACTTGTAAAACACCAACAACACCCCCCCCCAAGGCATGGGGTGGGCCCAGCAGGGTGGTCCTTGCACCGTGCAGAAGTGGCTGAGAAGGAGGGAGACCTTGTGTCTCCCTAGGGCACTTTGTAGCCCTGCGCTGCATCTTTGTTTTCTCTCCTGCTTTTGTTGCATGAACTGCAATGCACTGGAACCTTGTGCAATACGTGAGATTTATCATTTTAAGAACAACGGACATGTTACTGGTGGCTTGTACGTGTATCTGTTACGCAGTGATGCCTGTGAGGAGCAAGCTGCCTAGCAGTATGGTACACCCATCTCTCGCTCCCTCAGCCACGATAGGGACAGAACTCTAAATATGTTCCAGTCAAACCACCCACGTTCTCCACATGCTCTGCAAAAAACAAAATACCATTTTACATTATTCACCAGAAACGTTTCTCTTCCTGTCCTACCCTTCTCCCTCTGCTTCTTTTTGTTGCTGATCCATTACTTACAGCACATGTATCTTAGCTTAGTTACAAGCTACTGCTTAATCATCATCTCACCAGTACTTCAGGGATGTTTTATCACAATTGACCAACCAACACTCAAGCCTATACAATATTATCAGAACATGCTGTAATTTATCACTGAAACAAGCCAGCCAAGCAAGTCAAACAGACCCAGAAACTTCAATAAAAAGCAGTCTGATCCCACCTCCTGCCCATGGGCACCAAGAGCCAGTCGGCTGTCAGCTGAATCAGCTTGTCTTGGAGATGGCTTCCAAACAAGCAAACAAGGGGACTACAAACTCCCCTCATGCTGCTGAGCTTCCTGACCAACACCTCCTTTAGCTGCAGGGTTTTCACACAGGTTTAACATATCTCAGTGCTATAAGGAGATCCCAGTAACAGCCTGCTTGGCCCTGTTCTAATGCTCCTGGATTTTAGTACTCTAAGACCAGGACTCCTAAGCTTGCAATTCCCCTCCTGACCTGGGCAGTCCCTTCTTATCATCTTCTACCATCCTAGTTTCTTTGTAGCCAGCACTTTACAAGCTGAGAGGACCAGAAACCACCTGCAGAAGCTCATTTCCCTTTCTTCCTTTAATCTTCCATCAACCTGGAGAAGCACTCAGGAACAGAAAGCCAAGAAGAACAGACCCATTACTTAAACAACTAGGGTAAGAAGTCCAAGAAGACAAGCACCAAAGAGATGGAATTGCACACATGGAAAGGCTGAGAACTGGATGGGAAGGTTGAGCTCTTTCCCTCTGACGGAGCACTGGAACAGGCTGCCCAGGGAGGTTGCGGAGTCTCCTTCTCTGGAGATATTCAACACCCGCCTGGACAAGGTCCTTTGCAGCCTGCTGTAGGTGACCCTGCTTCGGCAGGAGGGTTGGACTAGATGACCCACAGAGGTCCCTTCC
>Ga0065711_1029222_pt1 | contig 37075 bp, 25 predicted proteins | sample Hoacrofraction12_FD_59098 | JGI IMG/M metagenome (GOLD analysis project Ga0065711, IMG submission 59098) | Hoatzin crop microbial communities from Cojedes, Venezuela - Epithelial fraction 12 v2 (version 2) | ecosystem: Host-associated > Birds > Digestive system > Esophagus > Crop | place...
GAGACAAGGACAGGGAGAGATCACTCAGCAGTTACTGTCACAGACAAAACCGACTGAACTTGGGGAGCAAAGGGAGTTTAATTCATCACCAATCAAATCAGAGTAGGATAGTGAGAAATAAAACCAGATCTTAAAACACCTTTCCCCCACCCCTCTCACTCCCGTTTCTCTCCCTCCTCCCCCTGCATGGCGCAGGGGGACGGGGAATGGGGGCTGCGGTCAGTTCATCACACGTCTCTGCTGCTCCTTCCTCCTCAGGGGGAGGACTCCTCACACTCTGCCCCTGCTCTAGCGTGAGGTCCCTCTCATGGGAGACAGTTCTCCACAACCTGCCCCAACGTGAGTCCTTCCCACGGGCTGCAGCTCTTCATGAACTGCTCCAGCGTGGGTCCTTCCCACGGAGTGCCGTCCTTCAGGAACAGGCTGCTCCAGCGTGGGTCCTCCACAGGGTCACAAGCCCTGCCAGAAATCCTGCTCTGGTGTGGGCTCCTCTCTCCATGGGTCCGCAGGTCCTGCCAGGAGCCTGCTCCAGCACAGGCTCCCCTCAGGGTCAAAGCCTCCTTCAGGCATCCACCTGCTCCGGCATGGGGTCCCTTCCATGGGCTGCAGGTGGAGATCTGCTCCACCGTGGACCTCCATGGGCTGCAGGGGGACTGCCTGCCTCACCATAGTCTTCATCATGAGCTGCAAGGAAAGAGTCTCTGCTCTAGCATCTTGAGCACCTCCTCCCCCTCCTTCTTCACTGACCTTGGTGTCTGCAGAGTTGTTTCTCTCACATCGTCGCACTCCTCTCTCTTCACTGCCATTTCACTGCAGTTTGTTGTTTGTTTTTTTTCCCCTTCTTAAACATGTTATCACAGAGGCTCTACCACCGTCGCTGATGGGCTTGGCCTTGGCCAACAGTGGGTCTGTCTTAGAGCCAGCTGGCCCTGGCTCTGTCAGACATGGGGGAGGCTTCTGGCAGCCTCTCACAGAAGCCACCCCTATAGCCCCCCTGCTACCAAAACCCTGCCATGCAAACCCACAACAAAGAGTCAGAATGATGCACTGGATCAAACCTCCCATTTCTTCCTCCACCCTTATCTACAACCTCCCCACAACAGTTTCATGGGCCACCCAAACTGTTTCTGGAGCTAAACCCCACGCACAACTCTTCTATCATAATATCATATATTTTATACATTTATTGACATGGGTGAGGCTGTCTGGCTCGATCAGCAGGCGTGTCTCTGCCGAAGGCAAGGTGGGTGGACGCTGCAGAGCAGGGCACAGGGGGCTGTGAGAGGGCAGTGGGGGCCACTGCAGCAAACTGTGGGTTCAAACAGATCCCACCCCAAACCAGCGCATGGGAGCCACAAGACCCCGGCAGCTAATCCTCAGGTAAAATCACCCAGGAAAGCACCTGCTCAGTACAAATACTTCTTTTTACCCGCTACAAATCTGGCATGGGCAGATGAAAGGCCGCCTGAAGGACTCTCACGTTCTCCTGAACACGCCGACAGCCTGCTCTTGCTGACAACAGCGCGCCTTTTTCTGCTCTGAACAGATTCCTCTTCTTTTCGGAGGGAAAACAACAAACAAATGCGGTTAAAATGAAAGCTGAAGTTTGACACATCTTCAGAACCAATTTGTTTTCAGGTTTAGGGAAGATCATAATCTGCAGGAGAGCGGGGAAGTCTTTCTTGCCTGGAAACAGCACTGTGAGCAATGAAATGAGGCATTCTGGGGCGGCAGACGGCTATCTTTTAGAAAGGGTGGGGAGAGGGGGAATCTCTGATTCAGCCACCCCAGTACAGCCACAGCGGCAATTCCAGCACCGCAGGTGAATGAAGACCAAATTCCGGGCTGACTCCTTGAAGCGTGTCCTGGCCATCACATTAATGGGGGAAACATACAGTAACTATTACACAACAAGGCAGTTTTCTTCTTTGCATCAGGCCTAACCTTTGATAATTTGGATCAAAGCACTGGGTAGTGGTGAAGCTACTTGGAATCGCACTAAGAACGTCCTGGCCGAGCACTGCTGGTTCGCAGCCTCCCTCCAAGCAGGCTCTTCAGCGAGCAGCAGTGTTTCCCCTTCAGCAAAGCCTCTTCTCTGCTAGCACCCGAATCTCCTTTTATTTACATCTCAGAGCTGTCCAGAGAATCATAATGAGTGCAAACATGTCAAAACCTCCTTTCTCAAACCTTTTCAAGGAAAATATGTACAAGATAAAGAGTATTCCTCCCCCTCACCACAACCTTGGCAGCAGCCTAATTCAAAGCCCGTGAGACTCAAAGTCTCCCTGTATCAGGTGAGAAGGCGAACGCGCCCTGCGAAATGGCATTCAAATAAACACCTGAACACGGGTTCACCGAGCACACGGGCACCGTTTGGCTTGGGAGCCCTGTGTGTGTGCTGTGATATTTGCACTTCGCTGTCAGGTAGCTGCTGGGGACTTCCAAAATGTCTCCGCCAGCCAGCACGCAGCAAACCTCAGACAGCATTGCTTCCTCTCCTCCACAAGTGCAGTCTCAGTCTGGTATCTCAGTATTAGTAAAAGATGTCAGCTCATTTTGTTATATATAATTTAGTTGAAGTAAACCCCCTTATAATGATTTTTAACTTCAGAAAAAACAGTGCATGGTCCTTTCTTTATCCAAGACGTACAGGGTACATTTTTGCTGGCCTTTTAACTCTCTTTTATTTCCTTGAGGTGAATCCACAGCTAACTAGAGTATTCCAGGTGGAACTGGAGCATGCAGAGCTCTCTATCTTTTGTAGCACCTTTCCAAGAAACACTAAGAACTATAAGATATTACTGCAGACCTGAGAAAACTAATTAAGCCAGAGCTCCAACTACCCGACAGCTTGCTCTCTCCTAGAAACTACAGGAGCAAGACAGTGCTTTTTAGAGGAAATCCTATAAACAAAGAAGAGGAATCAAGATGTGGCAATGCATTCGATTCAGTTATGCCATTTTTACTGTAAATTCTGGAATCTGGTGATAAATATGATGTTTTCTGGAACACAGTGAAGATGTACGGGATTTTAGCAAGGACTAAATCTACCCTACTGTAAATTGCAAAACACATTTCTTCTTCCAGCCTCACGCAGCTGGCTCCAGCTTTGGGCACACAGGACCGCAGTGATGGAGAGAAGACTTTTATAACAAACCTTTCAAAGATAATAAATATATGACTATGAAAGAGAGAAAAAAGATCACTAAAAATCAGTATTCACAGCAACCGAGAGGGCAATTATAAGCATTTGGGAAGTTTCCTATGCATTTATATAGCACCTTAAGTTCAACAGCTTGTCTTCAGTTTGACCCATACCATGACAGAAATAGATAATCCTATTGCTTCTGACATTGCTACTTAATTAAATAGCAGCTCTGCCCCCGTTAACATAGCTATAGCCACTAGACTTTCATTTCTCATCCTCTTTCCAGAATGGTCTCTTACTGAAATAAGTTCTTCTAGTCAGACCTATCGACTAAGACATCTTGGGAAGAGAGATTTTTAGATATCTTCTTCCTGAGCTTTGTAAGGTTTTCACCTACTGATGAGTGAAACTCTAACTTCCAAGACCTAACAGAACTAATTTTTCTTAAAATAGTCAAGTTTAAGAGATAAAAAACAAAAAGTCTACATTGTCTTCTCATGTGGCAATACACTTCTTTAACCAGTAAGTCATGCAGCAAAAGCCATGCAGCTCTCTCCTAAGACACCCGTGCAAAAATCATAGAACCATAGAATAGTTTGGGTTGGAAGGGACCTTTAAAGGGACTCTCCTCTCCTTGATGTCAGAGACTTGGTGCTGCAGTGAACCCTGGGCAGCTGTGCTGCAGGCAGTCGGCTGCCCTTACAGACCCTGCGTCCCACCTCTATGGTCAGGGACAATGATTTCTGGTGACTGCACCAGTAAAGCCTGTTACATCAAAACACGGCAGGAGATCTGCTTCGGGGCACTGACGGGATCCTCAGTCTCTTTAGTACGGCAGCTGGAACACGTAAGGTCCTTTACTTTGCTGCCACGCACTGAGCAAATAATGTTACCTGCTGTGCTACAAGAATCATCCATCTACAGAATCTCCCTAAATCCAAAGACAGCGTCTTCAAAAACCAGACATTTCTCTCCTACTGCTTTCCCTTTACCCAAGTTAACTTTATTGGACAAAAAAATCCTGCAGAGGTGGAAACTAACTCAAGGTAGGTAAAAGCAATCGTGTATACTGGTAAACAACAAGAAACAACGTGGAGGAAAACCATATTTTAAAGGCTGGTGCATAACACTGGGATTGCACTTGCTCTGCTACCCTACGCCACCTCATCACCTCAGTGATTGCAGAAATCTTGTTACACTCACTGGGAACATCGCAGTTGAATCAGATGCTGAATGCAGCTGCAGACCTATTTAATTAGTAGCTGATCTGAAAGACCAAAATATACTCACTTGTATCTTCTGATAATAAGAAAACGGTTTCAGTTCTTACTAGTGTAGCCATATTTCCACAATATACTGAATTATTTTTTAAATTCTGTGTGCAGTCAATCACGTTACTATGCCCTACAGGAGGTTTTTGCTAAGTACTAAAAAAAACCCCCAATGCACACAGTGTAGAAAAGCATCACAGCGTAATATGAAGACTTGTGCTTAATTTCACATTCTTTATTTGGCCAAAATAGTAGTTGTTCTGCACTCAAACTCATATTTATAATAAAAACCCCACTCAGCTGCTCATATACTAAAGAAACAATTCATGACTGAGTAACGTACCGATTCAAAAGCAATCTCTCTAAGCTACAGGAAACCTCTTGAGTTGCTAGTCTGAAGAAAATGAAGCCTCAATAAAATGAACCACTTTGAAACTAAATGAAAATTTAGCAAATTGATCCGAACAAGAACATCTTATGTACAATGCAATGTTTTTAGCCACAATAGAAAAGCCTGTTAGAGATCACCCCTGAAAAAAAAAATTCATACCAATAAATCAAAAGATGGTGTTATTGTTTGCTTGCTCCTTTTTCTAAAGCAGGATGTTTCATTTTGTAACGGGGTATTGGGTTGATAAGTTTGTGTTTAAATAGCAACTGGCAAGCGCTGAAAGGAAAAAAAACAGAAATGGAAATGTTGGCTGTTTTCTTAAAAGGGATGTTCTCTCTTCTGGCTTTAATTTTTAATCCCTGTTTCGGTGCACCTGGCCCCTCACAAACCTCTCAGCTCCAAAGTTACTCTGAGATCAGTACAGCAGTAGTCAGCCCGGTCTAAAAAGAAAGCGAGCGCTTGGTTTGTACGCTGCCGTAAGCTAGTGGAGAAAAACGATTGCAGATCAAAATTATGAGGTTGCTGGAGCAATTTATACTGCCAAGACGAAGAGACGAAGAGCAGAGGGAGGGACAAGCTGAAAATGCTGGAGGTGCAGTCACCCAGCAGCGCAGCAGGAGCGTAAAGGGTAATGGAAGAAGGGGAGGGGGGCACGGTAAGAGAGGAGGGTTGGAGGCAGTGATTGTATCAAGAGTCACTTCTTTTTCTGAAGCAACACACCACAAGAAATTGTTATTCCCACTGATCCAGCAAATGATTCTGTTTTCCATGAGGGTGGCTTCAAGGAAACGAGGGGCTGGTAGAGAAGACGGTCTAGTCATGCAAAAAGCACAATTTGCAGTTGGAAGCTGATTTTGAGCAAGAGTCAGAAGAGAACACCTTTAGGAAAAGCACATAGCTCAACCATCTAGGTCTGGGAGGAGGTAAAATGGCAGTTACACAATCAGCAAGCACAAAAGGCTTTTTGAATTGAAAAATCAATAAATAAGGTCAGGGGGCTCAGGGCTGAGTTAAGAGGTGTCGGTGCTGGTGTATGTGCCAGCAGCAGGCGGGACTCTTCCCCAGATTGAGACACATACTGGGCTGGGCTCTGAAGAAAGCTACTTCCCAGGCTGGTCTCAGGGGCAAAATTAAAAAGCCTGTTGTAACAAGATGAGCAGCAGCATTAGATATGTGGGACTCCAAAGGACATTTTACCCCTCTGAAGCATTAAGAGAAAGGATTTGCATTGTACATTTGTATGGAACAAGGGAATTTTTTTTTTCTCTAATTAAGTGGTATTGAAATATGCCAACTGTGTGCTGTTCGCTCACTCTGCTTGAATTAGTGATTTACAGCGACAGTTTACTTTTAGTTGCACACCTGGAAATAGGGGATAAATCAAGTGATAAGCCGCCAACGATGGTCTCAAAATGGAGAGCACTTTACCCAAGAGTTCCTTGGAGCTTGCTGAGCTGGCACTGCATTATAGCAGATTCGGCAAGATTATCAATTAATGACAGGAGCTGAAGCCAGTTACGACACTGTAACAAATTCCATTTCTGCACACTCTGTCTTGATATTTTTAAGGGAGAAGAAAGAACAAAGCTACTGCCTTCAGAAGGTGCTCCACGAACAAATGAACATTAGCAACCTGCTTTTCATGAGCACTAGGCACAACCTGCGGTAAAGAAAATGTCCTGTGAGCCCAAGAGCTGCAGGTACCTCTCAGACCTGAGACAAATACCCGGAGAAGGGCGATGGCCTCCACTCCCACGGCCTGGTGAGAACTGGAAGCCAGGCTCAAAGCGTGTCCCCAGGCTGACGGGCCGCTGGGCCAAAGCAGCAGCCAAACACTGGGCAGCGTCCCCAGAACTGGTGTGCTGTGCGGAGAGGGGCACACAGGGCTCCCGGCTGGTACCACCGCACTCACGGGCACGCACCGCTGGCTGGGACACTGCTGCACCCCCTGCCCTGCCTGCGAATAGGGTCAGGGACAGCAAAATCTCTGCCAGAACAGGTCCTTTTTCTAATGCCCGCAGCTGTCCGTTCGGAGGACAGGCTGGCAAAGCGCAGCGAGGCTCCCCACCGCGTGTCTCCTTGGGAAGCCCCTGTGCCCAGCCAGGACGGGGCTCTGGGGAGCCTCTCTCACAAGCCAGCCAACTTCTACACCGTATCACCAGCGCCTGGAGCAAAGAGGGGCATCGGAGCTGGGAGACAAGAAGAACAGAACAAACCCCGAGGCCGCAAACCAAAACACCGGCACAGAGAAACCAGGCCCAGTGGTGAAGATTGGCTTCTGTCTCCTAGAAACAGTTTCAAGAAAGCGGCACAGCTCGTTTGTGCTGATCCACTCTGGGTTTTGCTCGCCCCCCCCACCAGCCAGTTTGGCATTCTCCCCAACAGTGTGCCACTGGTTTTCAGTGTGACGTGCCTGGGAAATCTAATTGTTTCTCAAATCCCTTTCCAGCTCGTGAAGTTCTTTAGCACTGCCATGATCCGTGGCAATCAGTGTCTAAATAAATATGCAAAAGTGTGCTCAGGCCAGAAAGCCTTCCAAGGAACCAAGCGAGCTTTTTCCCCATTCAGTGCCGCTCCAAGTAGCTCACAGGTTGTTTTTGTCAACACCAGCCATGCACTAGAGCATACTGGTACAGAAGGGTGCAACACCTTACACTCCTACAGCGTGCCAGTACAACAGGATTAACACCAGGGACGTGAATGCAAGATACTAGCAGCCAAGAAACGCACACTCACACAAACACACACACAATTTAAGCTGTTCTATCTCAAAGCTAATGGAAAACCTCTGTTAATATTGCATGTAGAAATGCCTGATAGTTGTAAATAACGTTTTTCTGTGGTGGGTTCATAAATAATGAAAGAGCAGTGAGTAAATGTGGTTCAGTACTCAAAAGAAGAGGCTGCTCAAGCCAATGCGTCTTCAAGCCTGCGTGTCAGAGCCACTCTCACTGTGCCACAGACTAACGGATTTCAGTGACAAGCCACAAGTGTTATACCTTTAACTATTAGATTCGTTACGCAGCTTTAAAAGCAAAACAGTCATTCCCACTTCCAAGTGGGAAGGTCCTATTATTTCCAAGTGAAAATGCAAACCATAAGTTCACTTTTGATTTGGAAAACAAGACCGGTGGTAACACACACCCATAGTTACACTTTAGAAAAAAAGAAAACATAAAGCCTTGAACCTGAAGGTCATGGTTGCTCCTTCCAAAAGCCTTCTTGGTGGAGAAGCATACAACATTTCTTGTTATTTTGGTTAGGCCACAAGGTAGTTTTGGTTTAAAGGGTTCTTACATCACGCCAGAGCTGAGCACAATGCATGTCAGCACTCCCTGGCTTGGTAGAGCACCACGGCCCTTTGGATACCAGTTCTCGGCTCCTAATTCACACAATTTGAGTTGTCGGGACCAGGACATTGCACCAGGCTGAGGACTGCGCCTGTCCCCAGCTGAACAAGTGTCTCACATCCAAACACATACAATTAGGGCTCCCTAGCAGCAAGGACATCAAGCTGCTTTATTTTATTTCAGTGAGATCACAGCTGTATGGTGCTGGGTACAGAACAGACCAAGCAGAAAGGCAATTCCTGCCTGAACACAGGAAAAAGGGTGAAACAGGTAAACACACAGCTAAACTGTACAGGCCTTCACTAGAGAATGCAAAAGGGGTGAGTTTTTTTAGATAGATTGGAAACAGAAAGACACCACAGGTGTTAAATTTCCCTGGCATCATAGAGAAAGCACTATCCTGTGGCAGAGCATCAAGCAGACCTGGATGTCCACATGAAGCCTTTCCTTCTCAGCTCTGATGTCTTCCCGGTCAAATTTACCAGCCAGAGCAATGGGAAAGCATTGCTGCAGCCCTTTCCCATGTTTAACACGCTCAAACTATGCTGGCAGAGTTCTTTTCAGCCATCTAAAAAAAAAATTCAAACCCCACAAAATAAAAATCTTACTGTTTAAAAAAAAAGAACACCCAAATTCCATAATTTACTGAAGAAAGTCTCCATAGATGTTAAATGCTTTACCACAACAATTAAATGACTTGAAAACAAAACCAAGTGACAGGTATATTTTTTCAAGATCACTGATCTTTCAACTAGGGGGAAAAATCCCAGCATTAATTGCATGAAGCTGCGTATCATACTTCCCTCTCTCGAGATTTCATTATAGGCCTGAAACCAGAGAATTGCATTGCCAGCTCTTGCCTGCTCTTCCAGCTATTTCTGGTTTTTAATAATTATTCATTAATTGCACACTATGATAAGATCCTTGCTGTTTTGAAACATTTTCCCTCTGGCCCCCATACTATTAAAGACCCTGATTGCCTGCCAACAGCGTAAAATTAAAAATCAAAGCACTACCTCTGAAAGGTTTAATATGTGCCACATTGAAAGAGTTTCTACAGCTTACAGCCATGTAATTGCATCACCGGCGAACTGCACAATCTCTCTCAGCTTTTGAAATGTTTTCCTTTGAAACATTAGCCAGCTGAGAGCACAGGTTTTGTTTAACGCTCTGATTTACTCTCTGTGCATGCCAGAGTTTTGTATGTCTCCTGTGTCCTTCCCCGCTTCTTCTCCGCTTTGCCCAGGGCAGGTGAGAGGGGAAGGCTCAGCCGCCTGGCCGTAAGGCACCCTGCTCCCGCTGGGAGAGCAACGAGGGAGAGAAAAGCAGTGTCACCAGCACAAGCCAGAGATGAAAACCAAAAGCATTTTATCAGCTGAACCTCCTCTCTAACCACCCCTTAAAAGCAGGTGGTTTTCCTGCCCCTTGAATCCTCCTCTTCTCCCCGCAGCTGCAGACCCCTCTCTCCCTCACCTGGACTCGCTGCTTCGGCCAAGCCGGCAGCCCCTGAAGGCTCCGCTCCTGCCCTGGGCTGCCCAGCCCGGCTGGACCCAGCCTGCTCAGCCCACGTCTGCAGGTGGCATTTCCATTTATCCATCGGTCTTTTGTTTATGGCTCCCCTCTTGAAAAGGGATGAAGTTTCCACATTTTGCCAGTGGCCATGCAAAGGAGAGGGTACCCCGTGCCGCTGGCTGGAATAAACCCCAGCGGCTGCAGTGACAGGCAGCAATTCACAATCATGTCCTTTCGCTGAATCCACTGAGATCTAAATGTTATTTCTTCATCTAAAAATCTCATTTCTAAATCTTATTTCTTCATCATAAGGGTCATATGGAGAAGAACAGGTCGCCAGCGACCAGCCTAGCACACACACATCCTTACTACGGAGGCAGCCTGAAGAAATTTGTGCAATTGAGTTGATCAAAGCTGGTTTAGACAAAGAAAACCGTGGAGACGTAGCTTGCATTGATCGAAGTGTAGTCATGATGTGCCAAAGGGGAATAAAGATGCCCTTCACACAGTTTGGCTGCTTTAATGATTTCAATATTAACAGTGCTCTTTCCCAGAAAAAAGCAATTTTCTACCTTCAGTTTTTTGGACCTTGTGTTTATCACGGGTGCCAAAAACTGTTTAATGCTTATAAAAGTGTACCTTAGAAAGATACTCCTTTGCAAGCCCTCCAGTGAAGAGGCTTTGGTTATTTGTATCTGCTTGTGCACCAACACACACTTCTCTTTTAACTCAAAATCTCAGTCCTGCTTCCGTTGTGATCAGGTTGTCCTTCCAGTTCACTGGGTTTCACTGTCCACACTACTCCTGAAATCAGCTCCTGCAGCTTCGGTAGAGCCTCTCTGGAAAGCTGGGTGCGTTTGCCTCGATTCTTCCCTAACCTAAAGGTCAGTATTCTTCTCTACTATTCCCATAATATCATAGCAATTAAAAAAAGGGACATTGTAGGTAAGATTAGGGATTTTTTTAAGACAAAGTGTATCTTTTTTCACAGTAGATTTAGGAAGCCAGAAAAGAGTCTGGCCTTCACTTTGTTTTCTAAATTGCAATTTAGAGGTTGTATAACAAAATGCACACTTGTTTTGCAGAGATTTTCTGCGTTCCAGGCTGTTCCCTGAAGAGGAGGGAGGCTGCTGGTGCCAGGGCTCTTCAGCTGCTGGTGCCCGCATGCAGGGCAGGGAGGGCCATGGGGGGCAAGTTTGGAGGGGTAAATCTGTAAACGTGGATTTAGGCTCATAACGTCAGGTACTGCGACCTTAAAGATCTTGGCCTGACTCAATTCTAAAGCTTGGGCCTGAGAGTCTAATTACAAAAAAAAAAGTGTCACAGTATTATTTTTTTACTGGAACCGTACAGATTTATGTTTGAAGGAAGTTTCTGGAGTAGAAGGTCAAATTGCAGCCACAAACAGCGCTTCCCCCCAGACTGCAAGGATTTCCATGCAAACTGATGCTCCATAGGGCGTTTTCATGTGAAATCGGGAGATCACGAAGTAGAGATGAACAGTACCACGTTAAGGACAAAATTACTAAATGAGAACTCCTCCAATATATATAGAACAACCAAGCACTTCCACTCAGGATCAGTCTGTGTTCCCAGAGGACAGTCTCTGCGGCGGCAGAGCGCAGGACAGGCTCCGTACCAAGTCCTGCATTGCCCAGGGACATCCCCACCGCAACGCGTCCCCACTCCGTGGGTGAAGGGCTGACCCCGTAGCGTGGGGCAGGGGAGGACCGAGGGGCCTGAAAGCTCCCAGAGCTGGTCACCGGCTCTTCTGGGAGTGCTCCCGCTTCTCCCCCTCCCCGCCCGGCCCAGCGGGCACGGGGTGCGGGGTGCTGCTGCCCCGGGTGCACGCCGCGCCGGGCTCATGCTGCGCCCGCCTCCCCGGCACCCAGGGAGGGGGGATTTGCACCTCTTCGCTTCTGACCCCCCGGCTCTGATTTTGTGTCTCTCCCTTCCAGACCCACCTGGCATCACTGAGACATCATTCCTCTCCTGGTCTGGCTCTGCACAAGCGATGAAAGAAGGAACGTGGCGTGTGAAAAGCTGCTCTGCACCTCCCCGCCTTTCCCTGCACCGCAGTCGGCGCCCGCAGCCGCCCCTTCTCCCTGAACTCCCGGCCTTTGCCCGCCGATCTCCCTGCGCGCAGAGGCACGACGGAGATGGCTACCCCCATACCTCTGAGATGGTGCAGACATCAAACCCATTGCGCGTGGGCTGCCAGGCGCAGACAGATTTTTATCCTCCCTGAAAGGCCGGTACACAGACTCGTATCTTGCCTGTGCAAACGCGGGGCACGGAGGGGAGACAGCTGCCTGTTTCTGGGCCTGGGGCAGCGAGGAGAGAGGCCACGCTGCTGCCCCGCACGCTCTCGGGGGAGAGAAGCCTTCCCAGAGCTGGGAGGGGGGCACAGTGATGGACAAGGAGCAGACCAGGGGCTCTGAGACGCCGAGCAGATGCACCACTGTGAAGTGAGATGATTTAAGCAGTTACAGCCATGTTGTTTGTGCAGCCACTGCGCAGCAACCTGCTATACCCATTTCATAGAGCCACTCTGTGCTGCAACCAATTAGCTCATTAAGGAAAGTGCCTATTAGGAAGATGATGAACCAGATCTACACAGGTTGGCTATTCCAGATGTTAAAATACTCTCCTGAGCAGCACACGTAAGGAGGTTTTCTTTCTCTTTTTTTGTTCTTTTCTTTTTTTCAAATACAGGAAGATTGGACTGTTCACTGGCTGGGTTCGGTGCACACAGCGCAGTAATCAACACCTGGAAACACTGCATCTACCTTGTCCCGCAGCTCACGCGTTAACTCCTCTGTCACTTTGCTTAGCAGCAAGGAGTAAAGGCCTGACCCCGTAGTGAGGTATTTGGGCTGAATTGTCTTCCCTTGCTGCTCCTGATCCCGCCGTCTTACATAAATTAATAGCTGGAATACAAAGCTGAAATGGAAGCAGAGGGAAAGCACTCAAAGTAACGCCGAGGTTACTGCAGGCGCTAAACAACAGATCAGGCCCTCAGCTCGCAGCTGATATATGCTGTCACGTCAAAGGCAGTGCATCCCTCCAGGATCTTTCCCTTTACTGGCACCAACCTCGTTCCCCGAGTTCTGCATTTGGGATGTGATAATCATGAACTCGAGGCTACTGCTGGAGCTGAAGGTGCTAACCTTATCTCTAAAAAGCAAGCCCCTTGCGTCGCAAAGGGAAGAAGGCTTTATTCCAACTTGTAATGTCAACTTTTCTTTACTGCAATCTGGCATTGCTTACACAGAGAAGCTGGAGATACAGCAACAAAGCCAAGGAGAGAAAACAGAGTTCCCAGCGGGATTCACCGAGCAGGTTAAACTTTAAAAGGCACATTTGTACCTGCAGGACAGGCTTAAGAAGCACCCAGGAATCCTGCACTTGCCATAAGAAGAGTAATTGCTTTCTAGGGCTATTTTAAACGAAGAACATTGGCCTTTCATACACTTTTCTGCACCGGAGCTTGTTTTCTTCCCCTTTTCAAAAATCAACAGTGAAAAATCTCTCCTAACTTTCCAGTGTTGTAATGCTGCAGAGGTCTCTCCCGTCCCTGTTAGCCAGCAGTATCAGAAAGATTGTACCGCTTTTTTTTCTTCTTCAAGTCCACATAGAAAACGACAAACACTTGGGTTCTAAACCCCAGCCTCCGCCACCCGCCACCCCAGACAGACAGACAAAGTCACGCAGCTCCTGAAAGACGGTGCCTTGGGCTAACCTGCCTGTCTGCAGCCCAGCACCAGCACGCAGAGCTGCTTGCTTAAAAGCTGCTGACGGTTGCTGACAATGTTATGTCAGTTGGTTACCCCCCCAAGTGCTGAGGCCGAAGAGACGAATCCCTTTCAAGACCTCTTTATGTCTCTGCCAGCTCTTGCCTCCACACACACAGCCCTTCAACACACGAAGTCACCAAGGAGAGGGTGGCATGAGGGGACAACCCAGCCGAGCATGAACTGTTCATGCCAGGGAGATCAGATTCCGACACTCTCATCTGGAGTAATCCTAGATTGTTTCTTACCAGAGACACACAGCAATCAGCATTTAATCCACAAATCATTAGACTGCCCAGTGCTTCTCATGCAGAAAAGATCTGGGGTTTTGTCTACAAATAATCTCATCAATAAACAGGTGAGTGCAGTCTAGTTCCGGCTGCACGCTTCCGAATTGCGATAATGGCTGGTCCTACCTGCAGATCCTGCAACTGAAGCTACTGGAATGGCTCATTTGTTAAAAAGAAGTTAAACATCCCATTTTGCAAAATTATTGCCTGGATGATGATACAAACATAAGTGAGGAAAGGAAAGACTGCACATGTTTTTCCTTTACTAGTCACATAGGAACAATATGCCTAATCACCTGAATAAAACCTGTATTGCACACTGCCCAAACAACTATCTGTATGAGCCCTTCTGCTGTACAGAAAATTTCTTTAAAAATTAAAAACATAAAACTTCATCAAAAAATATGTTTCTGATGCATGCAAATATTGCTGTCGAGTCTATAACCCAAGGAACTATATTATTCTCCGGTCACATCTCTGATTAATGCTAATGAGATTTTGATGAAGCCAGAAAAAATACCAACAGTTGTAACATGTCACAGGTAAAATATCATACTTTTTTTTTAATATGCTTGGAATTGAGCTTGAAAGATGTCACTATCTTAGCAGAAACCATCTAATGGGATGTGTACGCTCAGGGAACCAAGTAGCACAGTTATAATTAAAGTTTCATTATCATTTCCATTAGAAAGTAGTTTCTAAGGGATTTGATTCAACAGTAAAAATTGGCTCCGTGATGATACTTTGCATGCAAGGTCCCCATACCTGTCAGAATCAGTAGGCAATTCATAACATGCTACGATCCTGCTGGCTTTAATAGCAGCGCTGTGTGTGTAGGATGGGGCACGGCAAAAACCCAGGGAAGCAGCCCCAGCCCGGCGGAGCAGCCGCACGGCTCGCAGCGGGCGCTGCAGCGACGCTCCGATGGATGCGAGCGGCCGCGCGGCTTTGCAGCCCTGACCTCCCCTGCACGTCCCCTCGACGGCAAAGGTCAGCGCACACAGCATACACCCTCGTGCCGTAAATATTCTCACTGCTCCAGGGGCAGAGGGGGAGGTCCTGGCCCTTATTTTAACTTCATAATTACAGAGCACAGAAAAGAAAATGGAAAATATCAACAGTTCGTAAGAGAGAGAACCCACCTGCGCGGCACATGAACGGGGCTTGCAGTTAGGGCAGGGGGCAAGCTGTCCACATAAGACTGATGAGGAAGATCAGAGCACTTTGTGAAATAAATAGGAAAGGCCCCATAATTTCCATTAAACAACTCGTTCGTCCTATACTAATAAAAGCATATCCCGGTCACTGGGGGATTTGCTGTTGACTCAGAATTGCCACTGGCTAAGCCTTCTCCTGACAGGTTTTAACCACAACGATGCTCAGACCAGGCATGAATTTATTAGAAAGAAGGAGCTGAGGCTTTCTACATCCCCCTCACTCCAGTCCTTCTCACAAACTGCAGCTCTACAGGGCATCTGGGATTCTGTCACCACATCACAAATTGAAGGGCATCTTTTGTTTACAGCAATAAAAGACTTTGTGGGTACAAAGGCAGTATCTCTGTAATATCAATACAGCTCTGTGATACATTGAAATGTGGAATATAAAGATATGGAGGGGGGAAAAAAAACGCCCAGTGCTGGACCAAACACTTTTGAAGTCTACAATCACGGAGTCACTCGAGTGTGCTGTACATCATCTTGGTGTGCAAAGCCTCAGCGGGTGAGCAGAAAGCAGCACTTGCAACGGAGAACGTGATTCCAGATAAAAGATCTGAAAACTCAGTTTGGAAGAGTGAATTGCTTATTAGCTCAAATAAAATTAGCTGAAAGCTTTATCAGATTAAAAAATAATTGAAAATGTATCAGTATTTAACAGAGACTATGTGCAGGAAAACAAAACCACAGTAAACAGTGTGACAAATGCACAAGTTCAAGCACACACTGAAGGCCTGAAGTGAAGATTTATCCCACGTGAATAAGAGGTGGCAATACTGCAATCGGGGAAGGGGGGTGAAAACCTATTTCAGCTTTAAGCAGTTCATGCAAAATTAATGTTTCACTTATTTATGAGTTGAGAGGTGCGCATTACACTGTATCTCAGCTCTGCTGAGTGTCCAGAGGCAATGAGACCACCTTTCACACCAGAATTAAGTTACATTTGTAAGGCAGCATGTACAAGATCTTTTTATTAAAAAGTCAACTCACCTTTTTAAACTATTCATCACGGTTAATCCTGTCCCCTGCATCAGCATTTACTATCGACAGAGCTCTCCCACGCTGTCCAGAGGCACAATTTGCTAATGCGACATTGTCGTGATTTTAGTGAGTGGGAAACAGGAGCAGAGGAACTCTCCCAACACCAGACATTGGTCATTGACCCACGTGTCGAACTTCTAAGGCCACAGGAAAAGGACACAAGCTGAGAAGCCGAGCAGATGCAAATCAAAAAAACCCATCACCTTGGATCTCACTTTCACCTTTCATGGTGGAGACGCAGAGACTCACAGCAACCTGCGCGCAAACGGGCTGACGCACATCCACAGTCTGAAAAGCCTACAGTGCCGCTGACACATGAACTGGTTGTTTTTTCTGCCTACTTTGGTCTTTTCACATAGCACAGCAAACGCACGGTGCGAGACCAAATACTTTTCAAATCTACAAATACGGAGCCACGCAAATTTGTCTGACTCCTCGCAGGACCCCCAGCGTGACCCCAAGGTGCGGCAGCAGCACCTCCTTCGTGCCACCACCAGCAACGCGCAGGGAGCAGATGGAAAAGCGAGCTGACGCTGGCGGAGGTCTACTGACGGTGCGAGGCTGGCGGGTCAGAGGTGGCGAATTCAGTTCAACTTGCTGAAACATTAGTTTGCTTTCCTTGTCAGTGGAGCACTTTACAATAGATCTTGCTGAATAATTCATGGAATGGGTCTTCAAGTGTGCATTGTAGTGTTTGATTTTCCAACATACTGCACTAATCTATAAATACTGACTATAAACATTCCTAGCAGATAGCTTTATTTTATGTTGCATTGGTCTTTTTTTCTTTTTAAGTGTTGCAGGAGACAGCGCAGATATTTTACTGCCTCTCTCTTTCAGCAACACCAAATGCTACAACATTAGTGTTATTAACATATGCATTAGCTCAAGCTGATCCGCTCTCCCAGCTGCCGCTCGCAGCTCCCAGTGCGAGGCTGCAGCAGTGAATCAGATAGCGCTAATGAGCGTGTTAATGAAGTTCCCGCAGTTGAACGCGGAGCTCCGAGAGGGGCATTAAAAGCATATCCTGTAGTCTTGAAAACTGAAATGGTTCATGGCAATTGATTTTATTTATTTATTTACTCGCTCGCCATTCAGTGTTACAATTTCTGCTCAGGAGAAGAATTCGGCAAGAGCAACGCACATGACAGAGAAATGACAATATTGCAATCCGGTCTGAATTTAAAAGCGGAGAATTAAAGTTAATTAGGAAACATATTCCAGCTGGACTTTTCCCAGCTCCACTCTGCCCTGTAGAGGGCTGCCAAAGCCTTACTTGCCTTTCATTAGCTATCCTTCTGCGCGCGCTTTCCTCTATTTTGTCCTCCATAAATTGTTTCTTTCACTTTTATTACTTTAATAACATAGTTTGTTAGTCCTGTAGCAGATATTGTTTCTGCAATTTAATTAAACTACATTCCATAAGTCAATTGCTGCTACTTTTTATAAAAATTTCTCCCACACATCAAAATATTCCTGAGGACCCAGGAGAAAGATATTTTTATAAAAAAAAGGTCTTCCAGTTGGACCAGGAATTGTTTCCATGGCAGTCTGCAACTGCACATGGGAAATATAGAAAGATAGTCCCTGAGCTAATGCTGCTGGGAGCCTCATATGCATCTTCATAAAAGAGAACATAACAAGAGGTATAAAAAAATTAAGATAGTATAAATAAAACCAGCAGCTGGCATGTAGAAAAAACCCTGCGATCTTCCAGCAATGCAACCATTAGGTTAATAATGACAGGTTCGTCCCTTTTCTGTACGCACAGCTCTTGCCACTGCTGAAGCGGCCGCTTGGCACAGGTTTTGCTTTGCTCCCTCCCCAGCAAACCCGGTGATCGCAGGGTAGTTTGGAAACATTTTTGCTGCACTTCTGTTTGATTATATGGCAGCCATGCAGGGTTTTGTGGCAAGGGAGACCTAAGCGCTCTGCAGCCTTTCCAAGCAATCGTGCCAGGATGGAAGAATAGGGTCAGAGGGGAAAACGCTGAACAAGTCTTCTATTTCCTGTTGATTTCCTCTGACAGACTGATTTGCATGCAAACATCGGGGTCTCTGTGAATTCCTTCTTCTAAGAAATAGCTTTGAAAAGATAATGATGCTCCCAAAGTCATAGGATTTCACCTTAAAACTCATTTGTAGTCTCTGGCTGCTCTTGGTCTCCACTGCTCCACCTTTGATGGAGTTTCCCACCCAGCAGGTTTGGGGACAGACTGCACTCAGCTCGGCGTCTCTTCCTCTGCGGTTTGTTTTGCACCGAGTTACTGAAGCCAAAGGCAGCCCTTAATGCCAAAAAGGAGGCGGCAGCAGCACCCATTTCATCCCTGGCTATGTCACTGCCACCACACCCCTCCTGCTGGCCGTGGATCGTGAACTCACCAAGGCTAACACCAGACCCGTGCACCTTCCAAAGCCAAGCACCATGCTGCCTTCTCATCAGCAAGCCCACTGCATTAATTGGCTTTAATAACACACAGCTACTATGGGCTACTCAAAAAGTTAAAAAGAAGTCCAAAGCAAAGTGGCACAAGAAGATGCACATTAGCCAGACTTTCCCCCCAGCATCGGGAAGTTACAGCTCAGCAAGGAAACCTGCCCACAGCCCTGCTCGGCCTGGGGTGTCTGGCCACCCGTTTGCCCTGTTTATTTGGGAATTTTGGTGCACTGGCAGGACAAGGGATGGGATTTTGAAGAGCTGCAAGCACAACGCGCCACTGCTAAAAGCCACGTCCTGCTACTGAATGGTACAAATGTACCTCCTCTCCATGCAGGGGCATTGCTCTCGTTTTCAGATTACAGCTTGGAGAGGAGCAGCCAGCCTGCTTGCTTACATCTGCCGCCATTCTATTTGCTCTGCCAGTACTCCTTGATCTTTGCCTCCCCATTAATACATCCGTAGGCTTTGATGTTTGACTACAGTGCTCGCAGTAGAGCGATTGCTGGGGGTTTTACCAACCACGCTATTTTTCTCTTCTCTGCTTTTCTAGTTCCCGCTGTATGAAAATAAGATCTCCGCTTTTGCAAGGGCATAAACAGCCCACCAAGCTTGCTGCAGGCACCCCTGCACAAGTAAGCTGAAGACAAACAGTCGTCCGAGCTGGTCTCAATAAATCAGTGCGTTGAAAACATTTGTTCTGCAGCTCTGTTTTGAATTTTTGCCCGCAGCACTTCTAGCGGGTTTTGCTGCTGATGGGAAGGAGCTCTTTGGTCGCGGGATGGATTTTCAGGTTAGGACACTCCTTTTGGATGCTGTATCCTTCTAGCACGTGTGAGGCTGTTGGTTATCTAGATCACACATTTCACAAAAAAACTTTTAAAATGCAAAATTAATATTTTCAATCTCATAGAGTTTTGATAAATGGAAAATATTCCACACCCCCAAGCAGTTCAGTCTTGTTGATTTTTTTTCCTGTTTTATTTAACCACTGGAATAATTAATTCCTCACTCTCCTTCCTGTAGGACTGCACAGATCAGTGCTGGGTTCCCCCTCTGCTGCCAGCACCAGTTCAGCTGCCATTTCCATGCTGACAACTCAGATCTGCCTCTCCATTAGAGACCTGTCTCGATGTGTCCCAGCGGGAGGCTCAGCCTGTCTCTCTGACATAACCCTTGATGTCCAGCTGTCAGCTTGCGAGCACTTTGTCTAGAGACAAAATTGAACACCCCCTCTCACCACCACCTCTTTTCCTGATCTTCTCCAGACCCTGTGGTCTCACTGCACATCTCCATGGCCCGCAGCTCAGCCTCCTGTCCTGTCTCCAGCGGGGCTGCCCAACCTGGGCTTCATCCTCGTTGACCTAAGCTCTCAGGACACAGCATGCACTGTGCTCATTTCTTCTTCAGCCTTAGCAAATGTTGCTCTGCTTTGCTTGCATCCATTCAAAGTGCTCAACAGACCTTCCTCCCAAACTGCTGAGATGAATACCTCACCCCTCTCCCTCCTGCTTCTCCCTTACACCAAATAAGAGATGCCAAGTTGGGACATAATTTGCAGTCTGCTGCCACTCAACATTGACTCCTCATTAGCAGATGAGGCATTGGTGTCCACATCTCCTCTGCCTATAGCATCAGGCTTTCTTCTGCTCTTCTTGGCTTTAATTAGCAATTCATGCTCTGCCCCAGGCGTCTCCTCACACTGTGAACATCTGCAAAACTGAACTCAGCTTACTCCAGAAACGTTTCAATTCCCTACAGAAATTTTTGCAGTAGTTTGTTGCTTACATTCCTTTTCAAAATTAATCGCTGTACCTATACCGTGGCACCTGGTTACATAAGCAGGGCTGCTCTGAGCTTCAGTGCTGTATGTTTGTGATACTGCCTTTACTCTTTACCACTGAAATGAAAACAGAATAAATATACTTCAGGGAAGTGGGGTTTAACTGGAGCAACAGCAACCCAAAAGACAGTGCCTCCGAGGGCAGTGAGCTTCACAGCATTTGCTGACCATCCTCGAGCATTCCTTTCCAGCGGCCTGTGCCCAGGTGAAATCTCAGCTCCTCTCTGCTCCTTCTCACTCTGAAGAGCAAAAGGCCAATAAAGTCTGAACCATTATTCACAATTTTCCAGGATGAACTCCTGACTTGGGAATTTACACATGTGGGGCAGAGCAGCTCACGTGATAGGAGCTGTGGTCCCTGTGGTCCCCTCTCCCCATCCCCTCCTGCAGCAGCACCTCTCCCACAGTGCCTTCAAAGCAACGCTTCAGAAGCCACTCACTGCCTTTTCCTAACAAGCCTCTGCCAGTGGACAGGAAAAATCCATCACAGCAGGAGATTGCTCCATGGTAGATTAGTCCAACATCATGTTTTTCAGAAATAACTTCTAGTGTCAAAATCCCTCAGCTGAGCTCTTGCACAAGCTCAGTTTACTGCTGCTGCATGGTCAGGCTGCAAAGGACACAGAGTAGATGCTACAGAACCCAAGGGTGTTACCAGCATCACCAAGCAGAAATGCGCAAAATGCATTAATTTGGTCTAGTAGGTAATGAAATGAGTTGTAACCACACTAAAAAAATTGTTTAAGGTTTGAGACATTACTTTCCAGTTTGAATCCTAAGCATACATTGTGCCATATTTCCTTTCTTCCCCTGGAAAAATGAAGATTTAAAAAAATAAGTATTTCATTCCTTATTTGCATATCATGCTCAACAAACTAAATAGGAAGAAGATGGTCATCCAGTTCAGAGAATAAGCGCATCAGATGTAAAAGCACTCTGAATGTCAAGTCCTGCAAAACACCATTTAACTGGGGTTTTCCCTCCTAACACTTCCCCCTTGGTCAGAAGGAAAACAGACTCCAGCATCAGTAAATAACAACTTGGTTAAAGGGACTAGAACATTTGGGAAATATGGGGCTAATCTCCAGTCGTTGCAGCAGACCCACGGATTCAAGGCACTTTGATAGTAGATGACCATCTTCTTCCTAGTAATGGAACTGCTGATTCACAGTGCTCTGAGCAAGCACCTCCTGCAGATACCGCCCCAAACCAGCAACCTTCCAGCATGTGCAGAGCTGTTGCACTGTAGCTGGTGCAGAGCAATTGGCACTCACGTCACAAATCTCAAGTATCAGAGCTCTGTCAAAATTTGAGGCAGTTATTGATGGGAGCCACAAAGTAGATCTGACTCACATGAATGAGACCCTCTGCTTTTACACCTGCCAACACGAGCAGCTCTGCGCCACACCGTGCTTCCCCCCGCACTGGGGTGCAAAGCAGAATTCAGTGCTCAAATGCAAAAATCTTTATTACACACAACAGTCCATAAGGTGCACAAAATCTTTTAAAGCCTATGTAAACAAATTGCATTCTATGATTGCACATCCTTCGTGCAGAGGATATTTTCTGAGCTTATATGTGGTAGTATTTAGATTTCTTCTCTCACATTCTTTGATCTGCTTATTACACCTTGTTAAAAATAAAAATGAGTTTTGGGACCAGTATTAGATTCTGCTGACAGTCACAACTAGAGGACTCTGACAATGCAAAACAAATTATTCCCTCAGACTGGTTGTTTATAATGTTTACACAGTAATCATTGCTGGAATTTCAGCATTATGGTATATTCATCATAGTTTACTTAATTTCTGAGACCTCTTAGCCTCGGAAGAACCAGGCTGTTGATTTGCTTTTTAGCATTTCAAAAAGCAGACTCAGAATCTAGAATTTGTTTTCTATTACTTAGCTATTGTTGTGAACTCCGAGAGCTGATGAATGAAGGAAGAAGAACAGCTTTTTGCAAAGCGTCAGTCTTCTCCCAGTCAGGAAAGGAGGTCTTTCCTCTCCTCACTGTACCGGTGGCAGATGCCAATCACATTCAATTAGTCTCACAGAATTCGTTTTAAAACTCACACTCCGAAGTACAAAACTAGAGAGAGGTGTTTGGGCTTTTTTTAGCAGCCAACTGCTTTTTTCATTGCAACTGTCAATCAGTCGATCAGAAGGGAGGGACCCGAGAGTGATGGTTCTAGATGTTCAAAGGAAAAAGGGTAAAACAATTTCTAGGTAAGAAATTGCTTTCTCTATTGCTTGAAGTGTCTACCACTATGGGAAGTAGCAAGCAGCAATGATTAGTTTCTGGTCTTTTTGTGGACAAGGCTGTGCTAACACCTAGTGTATGCGATGGCAGCTTGCTGTCCTTAATCATACAGTAACCTTGAGTATTATATATCCTCTAACACTTCCAATTCTAAGCAGCCAATATTTTTTGGAAGCGCAAGTTTCAGAAATGAAATTAGTTATAGAGTATGGAGAGATATGGCCAATGTCCTCTGAGTGACTAAAGCCATTTAGTCCCCAGGTTTCATTTCAAAGTAGGTTAAATAAAAAGGTGCCAGGCACTATCCTTATCCCTGTGCATTTACAGCTTGATATGCTTTTTGAAAAATAACATTGCATCAGAAGAATACAGCATTTCTCTGTCCTCAGTGCACTTCGGCAATTCAGAAAGAATTACTAAATATAAGATGTAGGAACATAGCGCTAAGGGGATGTATAGGTCAAGGAGCCCAGTCCCTTGATACTGGAGACAACCACATCACACAATCCCTTTAATAAACTGATTAAGATCCATCTGGAAACTAGTTACATTGTTGCCCCCAAAATCCCAGTGAAAGGCTTTTCCAGAACCTCACCTTTTTACTGATTAAAAAGCTGCTTCTAATTTCCATCTGAAATTTATTCACAGCCAGTTTATTACCAACTTGTTCTTGTGCCAGCACTGTCCTCTAGCTGAACTAGCTCCTTTCTCTCCCTGGTGTTTACTTGTCCTGTGTATTTATAGACAGCTATTCACATCCCCTCTCCACTTTCATTATGCTGGGATAAATAAGGAGGCTATTCTGATACCCTCATACAACCAAACTGCACCATTCCTGTGCTCGTCCAGACATCATTGCCATTGGAGTCCCTTTCTTGAATACCCGCAAAGTCCCCACCATATTCTGGAAGAGGCCTCACTGCCGCAAAAAGTGTCCATTCTCCCAGCTTCTTGGGTCACATTTGCCTCATTGTTAAGGAGCCTGAAGGAAACCCCTGTAGCTGTAGGTAGCTCATCTGCAGTTTTGCCCTCTACAAGTCATGAGCTTACAGCGAACATACTTGTCATGGATCCCTCTGTTTTCACAGTGTGAGAACCAAGTGCTCTATTCAACTCCAAAATTTTAAATCTCAAAAATTATGGTTGGCAGATTCTTACCCGAAAAGACCCAGGATAGGTGAAAGTTATGAAGGCCTCTCAAGCCTGGAACACTCAATGCTGATGTCACACAGGAGCTACAAAGGCACTCCAAGCTCAGGTGCCCAGCCTTGGCATGGTGGGCCACTGTGCGACGTCATGGGCATGGAGCATGCAGGGCACCATGGGATTACTTTGACTCCCCAGTCCGAAATGAACCACGGTCTTATCCATGGACTCAGTCCCTTGGGGATCCAGGAAGGGGCTTTTCCTTTCCCCTAAAATCCTCTAAGGAGGTGACTTCCAGAGAGCAGCTCACAAAACATAGTGTCAGCTTTTTCCAAGCCTCACTGAAGAAAAATGTGTTTCTTCTCTGCATGGTAGTGCAGTGGTTCTAGGACTGGCTGGGTTACAAAAGTCCGTCATTCAGTCGTGGGGTTTCCAGCTCACATCACTGCCATGGGGAAACCAACTTTACACACCCATGGGCTGTTCTGAGCTAACAAGCCTCTGCACGAACCAGGCATCAGGCCCACGAGATTCAGTAGGGCAGGACAGCTGCAGGGAGGAGGAGGATGGGCTTAGCCCTATGGCTCAGGCCTCACCAAGATTCAATCACAGCTTGTGGCTGCTGTTTCTATATTATTAAACATAAAAGCATGTTGATTGTTATCAAACATCAAAGGATGCAGTACAAATCATCCCATTAAAGCCTCCAATCTGAAGATTATTATCTGTACTGCAACCTCTTGCAAATCAAAAAGGTAGTTTTCACTTAGGTCATGACTGCCACCTATATTCATTTCTACACCGTCTTCATGTGACAGCTCTCCATAGGTCTCGTTCAGAGAGCCCAGATTCCTGTAACTCTGCACATGCTTTTTACTCAATGGAGGACTATGATAAAACTTCAAGAAGTCCATCTAATTTAACTCTTATTGCTCATTTACCTCTAAGCAAAAAAATAACCAAAAAGGAAGAAGCTGCCTTTCTGGATTTTACAGATCCTCAACAAGACCCTTTGCATCCTGTCACTTTCCCTTTTCTCTAAACTTTTAACTTTTGTAGCCTTTAACATCGCAATTTTTTAACAAAAATAAAGGAAAGCCCAAGTCAAATGCAATCAGACAGTGATCAAGACAAAAGGGTCATGCACAGTTTAAATGTACTCTTAGACTCCTTCCAGTACTTGTAACTGAAGAGGCCTTCAGTGGCCTTAGAAAAAATTAATGCTGTAACCTCTGGGCCAGGTACTCCAACAAAAATCGGAGCTGAAAGATTTAATGGGTTTGGGATACATCCTTGCACGCGGGGAAATATTTGCTATTCTGCACTTAGGAGGACTATAGCATCTAGCGGAGGCCGTGGGGGTGAAAGATGAGGCAGTGGAAATTGGTGCCGTGAGAGCACAGCGAGCTACTTCTGTAAAGATTTTCTCAACTCCCTCTCCGACTCCTGTTATTAGTAATGCAGCACCATAAATGTGAAGGGCACCAGAACTCACCTGCACCTGAATGCTACAATTCATGGGTGACATCTTTAAAACCACCTCTGTCTGAAATACTATCTGTTCCCCATACACTGGTTCATTGAGGTTGTTTTTTTAATTTTCCCCCTTTTCTCAGGGGTATTTCAGATTCATAACCAACAGAGTAGGCAACAAAATAATTTGTTTAAAATATAATAATAAAAAGAGCATGAAATAGGCCCATATTTTCTTAAAATAACCTTGGTCCCAGTGGAACCAGAACTCCAGAGGATTATCTGGGGTTTATTTTCTCCACTCCCAACCTTGGAAAAAGTATATATTAAAGCTAAGTTTTTATAGAAATATATGTATAGCTTTAAACAAAACTTTCCCCAGGAAAAGATCATCCAGTCACAGCGGAAATTTCTGACAAAACCACATAGACTCAACCTCAAAATAGCCAATAATCTGGAAGTTCAGACTAGGTCATAGACTTGGCTCTGCTGTTTACCTTCAACACCACCCCTACCATCAAATCACTGGTAGAGACGGTTTTCTTTTGAGGGAGTCAGGGGAGGAAAGGTGGAGGGAGTTCACCCTAGTGCAGAAGAGGAGAAAAGCACTGATATTTAGAAATGGAAGATGAAAGGGAAAAAAGCATTTAATCTAGCTACACCTCTTGTTCCTGCCTACTTTATTAAGAGTCTTCGGTTTCTAAGCTTCAATCAAAGCATCCACATCTGCAAAGAAACATTTGCCATCTTCAAATAAAAACATGTGTAAATTGGTCTCGCCTGTCCCAATTCGATGTCAGTTGTGGAGTACTACTAACAATCAAACATACCATAACGTCACACGTTGTACCAGAGCTGTCTGCTGAAGCCTCTCTGTTCACTTTCTTCTCAAGCGCAGATGCCACTGCTGCATATTAATAACCCCAAATATATAAAATTCTGTTTTCTTTTGAATAAATTACTTTGTTTTTCTGCTCCTCACAATTTACTTCCTGTAGATAAAGATGAGAGAACTACAACTTCTAATTCACATCTCTTCTTACTTTGAATAAAAGTATTCAAAACTAAAACTTCAGCCTTAACATCTTGCTCTAAGAAGTTTAGTACAGCAGCAATTTTGTGGCCCTAGGAGCTGATCCCCCATACAGTTGGTTACACTTCACAGTGCCTGCAGGAAATGCTACCTGTGAAGAAGGCCAAACATCAAAGTCTCAGGGAAAACATTAAAATATTCACCTTACAGTCAGTGGCAACAAAGACATTTCAGTGTTAGAGTTTGGCATTTCTCAATAATGAGGAAAGCAATCTGAAAAGATTCATGTCAGGAGATGGACACCAGCAACAGCCATTTGGGGTAATGTGCCAGTTGGACTGAATTCAAGTCTCAGCATCATACATAAAAGGAAAGTAAGGTTTGTAAGAGGGGTGGAGGTTTTTGAGTTTATGTGAATAAAAAACAAAAACAAAACAAACACCACAAGTTGAAAGGCAACTGATTTTTTTATGGTCTACTTCCTTACCACTATCTCCAGTAGGCAGAGCCCATGAGCCCTCCGAAACTACTTGTCACTTCACATCTCTTAATGGACTGGAGGAATCTTGTTTTATTCACTAGATTGGCTACAAATAAACAAAGATTAGGGATTTGGTTGCTCTCCAGCACTGTTCTCTAAGAACATGGTTTCCAAAACCTCTAATATGCATCTGTAGATTAAATAGCTCCTGTCTAGATGTCCTTCCCTCACCAGTAGGAAGCAAGGGAACTACTCCCCTGTGGACTAGAAAGTGGAATGTCCTTCCAGCAGGTCCAAAAGAAAGCCACACTGAAGATTATAACACAAAAATTGAATTTTCTTCACAGATCAGCATCAAAATGCCAGAGAATGATCCCACATTCTGGATGAGGACTTTGATACAGAGAGGCTACTGTTAGTAAAGAGATGTAATTTCAGGTTCAATGTTTGCATGCTAACACCTTTTGTAAGCTCTAAAATAGTGCTTAAAATAGATGCTAACATGCACTAAGGCTTCAGCATAGGGAGGAATGTGCATGTAGAAACATCCAGTTGAGGTTTGGGGGTTTTTTCTTACTAGCTAGAATGACTTAAAGTAACTTTGATGCTTCAACAATGCATTTTCTAAACGATTTGCTTGATCTAAATTGGCAGCATTATATTACAAACAAACCCACGGATACTGATGTAACTGATACAGTTTTTATGCATTTAGATTTGTTAAAGCCTAACTCCCTCCATCAAGCAATTAAGGCCATTTGTAAATGTGCAAAGTTAATTTAGAAATTATAAAATTAAGGCTAATGGACTCAATTATAATAAATGCATGGGTCAGTGATTGTAGCAATTTCTCAACCCCTTCTGTATTTCTAGGTTCAGCTTACTAACACACTACATCTCACTATGGCGATGGTGTGGCAGGATCTGATCTCCAGAGTGGCTGAGAAAGCAGGAGGTGATGGGGCCAGGCTGGGAGGGGCCGGCTCCCTCTGCCTAGCAGGAGCCCACCTGCCAGCCTCATCCCACGGTGGGTCCAAGGCCCGCGGCAGTGCCCCGCACCCCCAGCCACAGGACTCCTCTCTGCAGGGAGATGGGGACGGGCAGCTGTACGGCAGATCATTCATTGCCTCCCAGTGACAAAACGTGTTGGGAGCGTACAGCTTTCACAAAATTTACCTGGAGCATGGTGTGCCGGCTCTCACGTTGGGACTTTGAGGAAAAGCGACAGCCATCACCTCCGCGAGCCCCTCCTCAAGCACACACGGCACAGGGTCAGGGCTCCTGGAAGCACACACAGACAAACACCTTCTCTGCTGCCATCCTCCCGCCGTGCTGGCACCCACACGGTGCCTGCGCCATCTTCCAGGGAGACTTGAGAAACCTGATTTTAGAGTGCTTCCACTTGTGCTGACTAGGGGTTTTTTTCATTTCTTCTCCTTCTCTTGCCTGGAGTTTCTTTGTAGTTCCAAAGACCTTGGTGATTTTATTCTCCTAAACACATCTGCGTTTTCCCAGACTGAAGTCCTCAAAATCCTTTTTGCGATGTCACACTTGGTTACTGAGAGAGTGTTTTGAAGTGAGTAGAGGGTTTTAGCTTCAGAGACTGAACAGCAGGAGATGATTAACACTTAGGGAGCAAAGCTGTTTATTGTGTTTTAAATAGTGCAGAAGAGTTTGGTTTTAAAATTGCCTCTAATTAGTATAATGTACTTGTGCGTGCATGCGCACACCTGATCTCTACTTCACAAGCACCAAGGTCCTTATCAGACTACTGAACAGAAGCACCAAAATCCACAACATGAAAGGCTGGCTCCTTTTTTCTTCTAGAAATACATGCTCAGGTGGTCTCCACAGGTGAGGAGGCCACAGGAACTGAGCTCCCCTCGCCAATACTCAACACTCATCTTCAGGCCAAGGGAAAGGCAAACAGCAGGTTAAATCTCCAGTGGGCGCAGGCACTAGCACAACACATCAATCGAGCCTGGCTCGTCCTTCCTGCATTTCACACTTGTTCTCGAGATGCTTTCCTCCAGGGATTTTGAAGCACTATTTGCTTCTTGCTGCTCCGACTAACACGTGATGCAGCAAAAGAAAAATCCGGGGCTTGGATATTCGCCTCTTGCCCAGCTGCCTCCACAGATGGCACTTCAGGATGCAGTTTGCTTGCAAAAGGCGGTCCTGGCTGCGGAGACATGCAGGTGAGCCCAGGCAGCTGGGACACCCGATGGCCACACTGTCTTTGCATTTCTTTCATCCTTGCCTTGCTTACACCCGAGTTTAACACTCTTCAGGCAGGGGTGCTCTCTCTGCAACTTCACAGCTAAGACTAGGGACTGTGGATGTCCCCAGAGCATAACATCGGGGGCACCAGCCTGCGCGGCGGAGCGGCACACCAACACCTCGGGCTGGGCAGAGGGCATGGGAGCCTGGGAGGTCTGATCCTGCCCCAGCGATCCCAACTGCTGCTGCAGGGCAAAAGGGAGATGCTGTGCTTGTGTCCACATCTTCCCGATCGCTGGGACAGCATGGCACGCCTCTGGTTACTCAGCACCCATCCATGGCCACATTAAAGTGACTGAGGTAGGAACCCCTGTGTTAACTAACATGCACTTACTTCAGATGTTGCTCTTCAGATCCCTTCCCTATATTTTACTGAAGTTTCTAGAAGGAGGTGCAGAATCAAAACCCTTACCCACAACAGCTGCAGGGTGTTTGTTAGCAACAACATCTCTAACCTATACTAACACATCCATAATGAGAATACCACAATATCTCACCAACAAGAATCCATGCAGCTTAAACGAGATCTTTCCATAAGCAGCAAACCATCAGCTGTATCTATTAGCCCTACAGGTACCTGATAAGAAGCAAATTAAAATAGGGGAGATCAAAGAAATGGGAAATTATATTTAGCTAGCTCGTATTAAATAAAGTTTTTGACTCAGGCTCACTGGAGACTGATGCTTAAATTGCTACAAATGGAACTGCCATAAAGACAAAAGAGATTATTAAATCTTCGTGCCAATCATTCAGATATAGGACCAGAGCTCTGCATTTTGAAAGCATCTTTCAAGCAAGAGAGAGTGAGTGAAAGATAGGAACCAAATCTAACATTAAGACTTAAAATACCTTTTGATATCCATTCAAATCATCTGGAAATCTATTTCAGAGATGCCATCTAAAATTACAACCACCTTAAAATATACGTTTGATAGAAGGAGGCAAAATCTAACCAGTACAGTCTAAAATTATGTATTGCGACATGACAAAGCAACCATGTTTCTCTAAAAACATAACAATAAAAATTTCATAGAAAATGGTGTATAAAATCATCAAGACCTGGATTTATCCACAGAATTATCAGGGGTCACCCAGGTGTAAGTCTCATTCAAAGTGTGCCCACAGTGTGGGGACAGTTGTCCCAGCCCGGACGTGTGGGTGTACGAGGTTCAGTCCCAGGGCCATAGCTATCACAGATGGGAATGGTGACCCTGAGCCGTCCCTTCCATTTACTGGAGTAAAATGTGACAGGTTAGACAGGTTCATGTAATGCAGAAGTGACGATCACAGGCTGAATAAATGCAAGAGACAAATAGGCAAGCTGGAATTCAGAGAGAAATAACAACCAGAAAGAGCTCCTGGTTTTATACCTCTGAGTTCAAATACTGGGAGGGGGTAATGGAGCGAGAGAAAAATATCTTTACTGATTTTAAGAAGAAAACACTTTTTTACTGGAAAACAGGGAAGGAAAAAATAGTCTGAGTCTAGCATGACAAAACCCTCCAAGCTTCCTATACGCTACAGGAATAAAGCAGACATCACGGATAGGACTTGACATATGTTAAATTTCCTCCTTTGACAGAGACCTGAAGAACACAGAACATCTGTACAGCTTTATGGTGGTATTATCCTATACTCTTAATGGCTTCTAATTATCCTAATGATCCAGTCCTCTCTGTAGATTGGAGATGCACTACGTGATTAAGGTATGGCTGAAAAAGTCATCTTAAATTATAATTAAGAACCAAAAATAAGATCTTGCTTCACTGTCAGACTGCCCGGCAAAATTACAAAGGCAGCTTTTAAATCTGGGCATCTTTACTGGGGAAATCTGGGCCCTGAACCATCATTCTGTTGGCCAAAGGGGAAAGATTGAGGAGGTGACTTCTCCTAAAAGAAAAGCAGGGTGTAAAAGCCTGATTAAGCCTTTTCTGTCGTTCTGATGGTGTCGATACCTGGCACTCCAGAAGCCCCTTGGTCTCTTCTCCCACCCTGCTGCACACCCTCTCAGACCGATCTCGGCTCAGCGTCTCCCCACAGTGGGAATACCCACGGCAGGTATTGTGCACACACAGACCGCAGGGGCCATCCAGCAAACACCTGTTGCTGCAGGCGTAGCTGCCTTTTTATTGCTCAAACACACCCATATTTTTTGGAAACTAAAGAACACACAGTGCCACACACAGTGCCACACACGCAGCTTCTGGGATGGCGAGTACAGCAATTATTTACCCTGTGGACCCTGAGGGATGTACAGAGCAGCACAGAGTGCTTCATGCTGTGCAGTACTAATCATAAATCACACTAAAATAAATTAGTGCTACCTTTTCAACTGTATCAAATGTGTAGTTATTCCTGTACAGATATATCATAGGTCTTTTACCCAGGGTAGCATCAAGGTTAAGATGATTAAGTAAGTAATTTTATTAACAATGATAAATGTTAACCATGATAGAGAGGGATTTTGGATACATTTACACAGAAGTAGGTTATGCTGAAGGGCTACCAATAACCACTGTTATGTGTAAGAGTCAAATACATCCACCAGGACTTAAAGAACCACCTTTCCAAGCCACAGTTCAACTACCAGATTTTACATTAGAGATGCAGTACATTAATACAGCACAAAATTGGGTCACTTTCCTGCACATGCAAATGCAGCTTTGGTCAGACACTGCATCACAAAGTTGTTTCCCCAGGGATTAGGAGCAGGCGCCGAAGTGTGCATGGTCGGGGACATGCTGTACTGCCCAGCATCCACTGCAAGCCCTCTGTGCCCCTCAGATTCTGATCCCCTGCCTTCTTGGGACTGGTCTTTGCTTTTACAGGGGGTTTCGCTAGGTGCCTCATGCCTGACATCTCCTTTCCCGTGCCAGCAGTGATCCTCCTCACTGTCCTCACCTGTCCTGGGTCACTGCAGGGAGGGAAGGGTCACAGGCAGGCATCAGCAGCTCTGCTCAGTGGCTAGAGAAGAGTAGTGAGTTGAGGATGAGAGAGCCTCCAACTCCTTTTCTTTCCTCTTCTCCAGTAAAAACAGCTCTGAGGCGTGAATTATTTTGTGCAAGTAGGGGTTCGTGTTAAATTTTGTACTACCACCTGCTTGCACTTGAAGGCAGACAGGGATCAGCTTAAACAGGAGAGGAAAGAAATAACGTGTACAGACACAACTCAGGAAATGCTGACATTGAGAAGGCTGTGGTCCTGAAGCTCAGGCACCCGGCTGGAGAGCGGCAGGGCTGGCTGGGAGGGGGCAGCAGCATTTGCACGCTGGCAGCCAGGCCACGGGAGGAAGCCAGGTCTCCACACAGCAAAGCTTTTTCTAAGCAAGTAGGCCAGGAACTGCTAAAAGGCTGGGTAAGGACTTGATGGTTAGGTTAATTTGCTTGTTATTTTTAGCCCTCGGCTCTTAGCACTCTATTCCCAGAGTTAACATCAGCCAATACTTGTCTAAAGTGTGATCTGTATTAACAGTGAGCCCAAGTCTAGAAGCAGAGTAAGCAGCAGGGTCTGAACTCTGGCCGGGCTGCTGAGGCCACGGCTGGGACCGCAGGGACAAAGTCAACCCGAGAGAGAGGTACGAGGCTGACACCCAAGGGGCTTCCACGAGAGCATGCAGGCACAACGGGGTGATATGCATCATTTAAAGCACTTACAGATTACTGTACACCTGTTTGATACCGTGTGCTACAGAGCATATCATTCAGCAGCTGCTGTTAGCGCTGTGGTAGAGGTCTTTGAAACAAATCCAATCTTTCTGAAAACTAAGTATTTCCCATGGTTAACATTGCATTAGAAACACTAGGCTTGCATTATTCAAGATTGCCCACTGCATCTTGCTTCTCATATATGTTTATTTAGAAGGAAGGAAAGTGTGCTACTTTCTGCACCCATGTGTGACCAAAGTGCTTTAGCAAGACGGCTTGAACAGAGTGTAAGAGTCTCCTAGCAATGATTCCTGAAATGCTCAAAGCTGATTCAGGTTAAAAGCATTAGGGGAAGGAGGAAAAATCCAAACAAACCCCACCTAATGTGTGTACATGAAAACGCCAAGTTCCAGCGCATTCAGAACTTAAAAACATGGAACCAATTTTCTCCAAAACTTGGAACTCCCCAGTGAGGGCTATAAACAAGCTAATTTGACATCGCTAGTTCCAGCCAGCTTAGACTTATGAGTGTGCACATATTTTATTCTGAAGATATGGGAAAAACATATTTTCCCCGTGCTCGCATAAATCAAAAACAGCTGAACCAATTTTGCTCAAATTAGAAAGAGAGAGAGAGGAAGGAAGGAGGGGTGAGGAAGGAAGACAGGGAGAGGAAAGAAGGGAAAGGCTAAATACAAAAAAATCAGTGGGGGTGGGGGGAAGGGGGAGAAATCCCTGACAGTCAGGAAACATTTAAGGTGCACTCAACACTAGCAGTGAAATAATACTCCTTTATATTATTTTATTTTGGGATTAAAATCTCAGAAAGACATTGAGGATCTTCACATTACTTGAGCTAGTGCCTAATGTGCTATACTAAATCTTCTCCTATTCTTGCATTTAGTTATGTCCTCTTCTTTTCACCCGCTTCTCCTGTCCTGCTGAGCCTCCTTACTTCTCTCTAGTTCCTCCATTCCTCCTTGCCATTCATAGGGCTAGGTATTCCCAGGACACAGAGTCGGCTCTCCTCCCGTCACTTGAGGCAGATCCAGCCTCATCCACCCCACCACAGCAAAGGTCTCTGGCAGATTTTGCAGGTGCCATTTGGGACCCTCTGACTCGGAGACCACCAAGGACTTCACCATCGCTCATGATTCGCAGCTACACTTCCTCCATTGCCTAAACCCGATCATCCTTTCTGTGCTTTTTGGAGGCAGGAGCTGTAAGCCGCAGGGCACTGGGGAGGGTGATACAACATAGGATAGGGAACAGCAAGGAGTAGGGGAAATCATGCTGCGCAAGGGAGAAATGATGGGGATCCTGTGCCGCCCGGCCGCAGCACAAGCTGGGTACAGGGCAGTGCCGTGGGCGCAGCATGTGGGCACTCACTGCGTCTCACCCAGGACGTCCACAGGGAAGGGCATCCCTCGCCCTCCGCTGTGCTGCTGGGAGTTATCCCTGTGCCCTCGCTGGGCCTCTTGCCCCTTCCTCTTCCCTTGCAGCACCATGGCACCCAGTTTGCAGTCCCACAAAGCTGGCAAGTGAAGGCCACTGCACCCCAAGGTGTTTTTTTTTTACTCTCGTTTTAAATCAAAGATCCAATTCGTGCCATAACTCCAATGCTAGCTGGAAAGCAACAGCCAGGAGAGGCTGAACTTCCCAGAGAAAAGTATCTACTGGCCACTGCAGCATCTGAGCCACCCAAACCAACCGCCACAGGGATCTGGTGCATCAGAGACAAAGTCCTGACAGGATTTTTAATTCTCCTTCCCCTCCCTTTGATGCTCCGTTCCCACTCCCACCTCAAGTTCATCCCTCAGGAAAGCCCTCTGCCCCTCAGCTCACCCATCACACCCTCCTTCCCGTCAGAGCCACTGCAAACCGCAAAGCAGTAAAAGCTGAGAAATGCAGAACTTGGTAAGAACTCAATAAAAGTCTAAATGTTATCAAGCCACTGCCCTACCCCTGCACTGCCACCACCAGCCAGTGCTACAGCCAATTTCAAGTTTCTGAGGTGCTCCCTCTGTTACTGTGCCCTCATCACTCCCGATACAGCTTTTCCATACAAGTCCGCAGCACTGCTTGAAAATCTGATTTCCGACCTTCCCTGAGCCCAGTCCCGGCTCCCACAGGCTGCCGTGGGGATGCCACCCTGCTGCCCGGACCTGCGCGCCCGTCTCCGCCTGCAGCCCCGGCCCCAGCAGCTCTCGCTCTGTACAGCCACATGCACGGAACAGCCTCCAGCACACTGAAGCTGCTGCATGTACATGGCAGCCCCAAATATCATGGTCATTTATAGCTGATGTCTACAGCATGTCTTTAGCTGGTTTGTTTATAAATAAATTTGGAATATCCAAATTACAATAATCCACCCAGATTTTAAGGAATTTAATACATGAAATGCAAATTGGAGCGTAAATGAAAAATTAAGTGATCATGAGAATCGTTTTTTACCACGCAGAGCCAGTTTCATAATAAAAATGAGAATCATAATCCTACTTTACATATAATTTTCTGCAGGGTTGTGTAATTTACAACTTACACAAAGCAACAGGAAGATTAAAGACATCTTTTGAATTAAAACTAAAGCGCTCGGTAGACTCCCTGCAGTAAGAGTTTATTACACCCTAGGCAGCTCTGAGGAAGCAAAAGAACATTTGTCCAGGGAGCTGAGGGTGGCATTTCCAATATATTTCCTTGAGAAGGCACAAGCAGCAGGTACAAACCCTTCCCAGTGCCTCCCCCTCCCGCCTTGCATGGCTGCCAGGCGGCCGCCGGGCGAGCACCGAGTCTCTCTGGGCCCTGCTGAGCGCTGCCGAGGAAGTGTTTTTGGAAACACTATCAGTGCCTCTGAAGAAAGCATGACTATATGAAATCACATAGGAGAGAGAAGAGACTTTTCACTGAGCCTTATGTAGTTTCTTTGGATAATGGTTTTTCTTTTCATAAACCTCTCGTATGTGTAGAACAAAAAAATAAAGTGCCACCAAGACAGCAAACTCCTCTTACTTGTGAGTTAGAGGATGCCCCAATTCTTTCCCCACCAATGCCTTTGAAAGACTGGTAGATGCCAGAGAAATCCAAATCCAGACATAAAAAACCACCTACATTTATTTTTAGCATTATTGTGGCTACTCACTGATAAAGAAAACAAAGCATCAAATGGTAAGTTACCAGTATAAAACCACACAATAAGCATTTAGGGTCCAAGATACACAGCACAGATCTCCAGTGATCCAAGCAAAGTTGTCCAGGATGCACAAAGTCCTACAAATTCAAAACAGAGTAGATTAATCAATTTTTTTACGTGTCTTTTAGGTAAATGAATCAGCTTAGAAACAGGGCAGGTATCTTACAGACAGACCTAAAGACAGCAGCCTCATCTCAAATAGCTGCTTGGCAAGCTCCGCATTCTAGAAAACGTTTAGTGCCCCACTAAGAGCTTCCTACTAAGCAACCAGCAAGACTACTCGCAAGAGCAAGCACTATTTCAGTTTGCAAACACCCGGCATCAATATCTTTCAGTAAAACAAACCAGTTGCCTGGGCTCCTAAATCATACCTCAGCTTTTAATATTTGTTCAGAACAAGAGACACATCAAGAGCTTTGCTTTACAATTCTCACATACACAACATTTAGCAGCAAAATGCCCCCAAATGACACAATAATACTTCTTTCCAAACTTTTGCATGTTTGAGAAAAAGGCCTACAGAGTACGCTGGCTCATCACAGATTGCTGTGACTATAAAATATTACGTTCAAATACAGAATACACCAGGGGTCAAACACGTTTCTGCAGACATTTTTCTGTCTTGAAAGCTCCGTGAGAGATACGTTAATGTACAGGGTGCAGGTGTGCTTTGTCAACTGTGCAAATTAGTCACAAAGCTCACAATAAAGCTCTCCTGAGTGCCTTTATTTCTTTTTAAACACTCACCTGCACATCTCCCCTACACTGCAAGGCTTAATCTAACTTTGGAGCGTGCTGAGTGAGTGGACTGCGTCGACCAGATTTGTCTCAGTTCCCAAGATGTCCAAGCTCCACTGAGCATTTCTGCCTCCAGTACTCGCAAGTGCTCAGTGTGCCCTGGGAGTTGCACGTTGACAGCAACAAGAACCAAAGCCGTGGGGTCTGGTTGGGCACCTGTGTCCCCTTTCGATCCTGCCCCAGAGCACCCCTTCGTGTCATCCTTCTCCCACTGGGGCATGGGCGAGGTGGGGACACCCACCCCAGGGCCCGTTCGCCTCTGCTCCCCCCACACCTGGGGGGCCATCTGCTCCCAGCTCCCACCCCTCTCACAGGCCCACAGACCCTGTGATCTGCTCACAGAGATATAAAGAGATTTTAAAGGGAGGAGAGGGAGACAAATACTCTGCTTCGGCAGGGGGGTTGGACTAGATGACCCACAGAGGTCCCTTCCAACCCCGAACATTCTGTGATTCTGTGAAAGGAACAGGTAACCCC
>Ga0065711_1029223_pt1 | contig 37068 bp, 22 predicted proteins | sample Hoacrofraction12_FD_59098 | JGI IMG/M metagenome (GOLD analysis project Ga0065711, IMG submission 59098) | Hoatzin crop microbial communities from Cojedes, Venezuela - Epithelial fraction 12 v2 (version 2) | ecosystem: Host-associated > Birds > Digestive system > Esophagus > Crop | place...
GACCCGCCTGGACAAGGTCCTGTGCAGCCTGCTGTAGGTGACCCTGCTTCGGCAGGAGGGTTGGACTAGATGACCCACAGAGGTCCCTTCCAACCCCTACCATTCTGTGATTCTGTGATTCTGTGAAACAAAGGAGCTGCGATTTTCCCAGAAGAAGTGACTCTCAGAAATGTTACTGAAGATTGAAATCCCTTCCAAGCCTCCTAGGTACATCTGGCTTGCCAGGTGGTAAGACCGATCTGGTCTCTGTCTTCCTCACTTTCAGTAGGACCAAGCAGCGTTTCTACAGCTCCTGCATGACGGATGTCTTCTTTTCAATCCTGATGAGTACAGACGATCTTGGAGCTGCCCTTGCTATTTCTGCTCTCCCCAAGTCATGTTCCTCTGTGCTACGTTCCCCCATCTCCCCATGCACTTGGAACGATGCTCATCACCAACAAACCCCGCAGTGGAAATTGTGAGTGCTCCCAGCTATCACTCACTCCTTTGTTGCTTCTCTCTTCTTGATGCTTCCTTTATATTATGCTCCTCTGCTTGTGCAGATTGTTTCGACCATGCATCGTACACCAATCACATTAAAGCAATAGATTTTTCTTGCACAATAGTGGCTGGTATTTGCCATCTCTTGAAATGACTAGCAAAGATTTAGGATTTTAGGAGGAAGAGATTCATTTAGCCAGTAAGACCAGTGTGGTTGTCACAACAGTGTGGATCAAATGTAGCCCTTAGGTGAAAATACGCGAGTACAATTATTCAGTATATAATGTTTTCCTCTGTGGGAGAAGTCTTGTTATTTATACATTACAATTGAGGCATATGTCCAATAATGCTTGTAACATAAATATTTTCAAAGATGATGGAAGAAGGACAAGAACAAAAACTCGCTATCACAGAGTAAGCTGCCTCAGCAATGAAGAGTGATTTAAAAGTGAATCATTTTCCCAGGTGAAAGCAAATCATAAAGAGAACCTGATGAAAACAAAGCAGAGGCAGGAGAACACTTCTTCTCACCCACATGCTTCTTGCCAAACCTTGAGATCTAGAAAATGCTTAGGCAATTTCAAAACCTGACTATGATGATACACATAGGGGACAAATATTTTTGATTTAGTGCATTCCACTCCAAGTCCTCCTGATGTCAGGAGGACATGACTTGAGAGAGCAGTGTGAAGAAACCTTAGATTTTGCAGCTCTGGGCAGTCAGAGGCATTAGACTACAAACTGATGTGATAGGTGCCAGAGCTGCAGAAACCGAGGCCTAATTGGTCTAGGCTGTGCCCTGAACCTGGAGGGTATATTTAGTACATGATGATTTAAATTGAATTCCTCTTTTGCATCACAAGTCATGCTTAAGTCAATTCCATACCTGGGGGCTATAATTCAGAACACAAACACGGAATTTGAAGGTTGATGGAAAAAGTGATACACAGATAATAAAAACAGCATTCCTTGTTGCCAGTTTTTATTTGTATTGAATTAGTACCCAAAGGCTCCAGCTGGGACTAGGATCTGATTGCTAGTATCCTTGTGTGCATTATTCAGTGTGATTTCTTTCTTGGCAAGATTTCCAGTATACATATATATGTATATGGAAAAATATTTGTTCAAGGAAAGAGCTGCAGTGAAGAATCCTTGCTTTCTTGGAAAATTTTTAATAAAAAAAGTATAAGCAGTGAAAAAAGGACTTAAAGTGTGAATGGAACAAACTCCTTTCATAATGACCTGTGGTTTGCTTAGAGATTTTTCTTTTTATTGTTTTTTTTTATTGTTTCACAGAACATCTTAAGTAGCAAAAGCCAGGATCCTTTCAACTAGGAAGATGTTAAGCCAAAAAGTATATAAATATTGCTTTGCTGAGCCCGTTTTCTTTATCAAAATGGACAGATAATGATGTCTCAAACTCTTCCCGCATCAAGAATTAGGTGGCACACCACAGCCTCAGTGTTGACACTATTTGGCCTGATACAGTGCTGTAGTGATTTAATCCCTTCAGTAAGAGAACCATAAAAGATTAGCCCTTTTGGTTTTTGCTTTGTTCTTCCTTTCTGTTCTACAATTAGTGAAGAATGTGCAGCAGGCTGAGAAAGAGGAGAAAAAATAAAATAAAAAAAAAAAATTCAAACTTTTTCCAAGGAAAGTCCAGTCATTATGTCATTAGCCATAACATTTTCAGGGCAAAACCAGCCTAGGTTCTACCTGACCCCACGGCATTCTGCAAGGCAAAAGCTGTGATGGATCCAAAAGCCACAGGGTGAGCTGCAGCTGTCTGTATTATTTGATATGCACCCTTACTGCTTCTCACTTTCTCGGACTTGAGCATGTCCCTGTCAGTCACTGGCAAGAACAGATTAGAAAGAGGTGCTGAGCAACAAGCAAAACCCAACGCTCAGGTTTAGTGCTGGGGGCACTGGGTCATGGCAGTCACAGGGCTGATCGTTACTGCTCACGATATTACATAAAGTCTTTTCGCCTTAACATAGGCATTAGATTTAGATAAAGGCCAGATGGATAATTACATCACGCCTTATTAAAATTGCAGAGCCATGTCAATTGGAGGAGAGTCTTATTATTGAGCCTACCATGGTTAAAATCTGGCACGACTTTCTTACTCTTGGTGTTATTTAAAGGATGTGTACAATAATCCATGCATAATCAGGGCCATGTTACAGACCCCGTCAGGAGGAAGGGAGTAGCAGGGGAGGGAGGATGTGTGTTTTGCACATCTGTGCAGGAGGCAGTCAGAGCACTGGCCCTTGCACCATTTGTGCATGAGTTGTAGCAGTCAAATAATAACCAAGACTTTGCACGACAAGAAGAATGGAATAGGCACAAGATCAAAGCCTTTGCTACACCAACCCCCTACAGCATCTGGAAAGAAAATAGGGAGCAGCCATCACGCAATACCGTCAGAGTGCTGCAGCGTACCTGGGGTCTGGGGGTTCTATCACAGTACAGGCTTTATGAACTAGGAAAAAAAAAATCCAGCTCAGCTTGTGAGCCACCATAGTACAAAAGCCCTGTAGGGGATATTTAACTGCAATCTTCACTTTCTTACTGCAGTTGTCTTTCAATATCATGCCTGACTTTTTCTCTGTCTCCCCGGTTTTCTTCCTCTTTCTGTTTCCAAACCTGAAAACAGCATATTCCCACTCTGCTCGCCAGGCACAACATTACGTGAAACTGCTTTCACTGCCTTCCTCTCCCCTAGTAACCAAACATCCCAGTTAACATCTGGCTGTCACAAGGCTTGTGGGGTATGGAAGGGCTGCAGTGACAGCCAGCGTGACATCTACTTCTTGTGCTCCACTGCTGCAAGGGGCACTATGAAAAAGAAACTAGTTCATACAGGGACACATTGAGCTCAGAGCAGTGATTCCTACCTCCAAAGACAGGGGTGGCCTCTCATTCCTGTAGCCCTGGCTGGGTAGGTTACAGGACTCTGCGAAAGGTTCAAGTTGGTTTGAACCCCGCTGTGTTCTATGGCACAATCACAGAAAACGTGGCTTCTACCCAAAAGTGTGTCCCTCTACATAAGTATGCTTATATACTGGCTTCATTCTGTAGCAAGTGAAATCACACCACCTCAAGATCCTTGATTTAAAACTTCATAAGCAATAGAAGAAACCACCATGCTGTGTTCTTCAGAAAACATGCCACATGCTTACATTTGTGTCAGTCACTGCAAAGAGACAACTCATCTCTAAATGCTGGACCTTGCAGTATTGAAATAGCACTGGATTATGTATGAAATCCCAACGTGACCACCAGAAAAAGTAGAAAAACCTTTTGTATTTCTTTATATGAAGTTGGAAGAAAGAAATTTTGTTCAGAAAATACAGTTGAGGATGGCTTCTTGGAAAGGTGAGCAGGAAAGCAAATCCTATTTCAGCAAACAGTACTACTTACCCTGAGCAAAAGTGAAATCAGGTTTTCCTAGTGAACCAGGAGGAGGGTACCTAAGGATCAATGTGCAGGGGATTAATATTAATGGAAATGGTGGATAAATCTCCATGCATCAACAACAGGTTTCAAACTCTTCTAACCGGTAATTTTGCACCAGCCCTGCTGCAATGCTAACTACTATTAACCATGGTAAGGTAGCTGCACGTTTTCAGAGCAGATTATACCCTCATTTCTTGCACAGTTTCTATTGGCAGAGAAGCCCTCAGTCTTGGGTGTGAACCGGGATTGCTCCACACTAACTTGGCTTCCACTTAATAGAAATGGACATTCAGCTCTTGTATTACATGTCTTGTGCTGTTCTACTTTCTCCTAGGGATGAGATGCTGTTTCTTCTCCTCCTATGATACATCGCAGACATGGCCTTCTACACACACACTAGTGCAGTCAAGGGTGTTGATTACTGAAAAAAGAAAAAAAAAAAAAAAGGATATATTTACTGTCTTTCAGTTCAAAGCTCCAGAGAACCAAGAGCTTTGAGCCCCGTCAGAAAACTGTCTGGTAGACTGCTGTATAGCACTTGCACTCTGCACTTAGAGGCGAACATCTCCATAAACCAAAGTTTACCTCAGAACTGGAGCTGGTATTCTCGTTATCACTGATTCCACAGAGACCAATATCATAGCTTCTCTAGAAACCATTTTTGGGGCCAGGATTATACCTTATTCTATTTATTTGCCCCTGAAGCATGGGGAAGCTAGAGCTTCCTAGAGCCAGATGGGTCTTTCAGTCACCCTCAGCAAGAAAAAATCAGAGATTTCACTGCTTTTTAGTACGAACATGAAACGTGAGGGTGCTTGTATCTAATGGTGACCCCAGAAACCGGTCTTCCCAGAGAGAGCCAAGTCAAGTCTACTTATCTTATTTAGTGTTGGGGTTGATGTAGCTTGAGAGTTAGCATGACTAGGCCGCTTAAGCAAAACAGTTAGCATAACTGAACAGGCTGCTGAAAAGGACAGCTAAGAATAACAACTGAGAAAGTTCTGATAGTGCACATGATGTGTGTTAGCAAAAACAAGATGTGTTCAAGGACGTGGAGGCGGCCTGTTGCTATTAGCGCTAGTGCATAGTTACCAATCATAAGGGAATATGAGGTGTGTGAACAGCTCGTGATTTATGTCTGTAGCCTATCTGAATAAGCGTGATCGTGTGTACAGATATGAAAAATGTATACAACCACGCAAGCGGAATAATAAAGGGAATCGACTGTGCATTGTATCAATGTGTGAGAGTCATTCCTGTCCCTGCATGGATGCTGAAACTCGGCAATTTAGTAACTTGAATTTGGAATGACACTTGAAAGTCCAGTAGTACAACATTCCCGCTGGTAACAAGTTAAAAAGGCGTTGAACCTGTTATAAAGGAAAAGCTCTTTCAATCTTCAAGCGCAAAAATGTTGCTGCTATAGGAAGTGGTTTATGTAGCTCAGATTGACATGGTTTTAGAGCCTTTTACTAAAACTAAGCAAGACCAAGGCATATATCCCTGAAGGAGTGAAATCTTTGAGACTGAACTCAAAAGCCAAAGCTACCATTAGCCCAACTTCACTGCCGGTGGGTGAATTCTGCACTTGTCCATCTGGAGCAATTCCAACACCACCTTAGATCTCCTAGCTCTATAGATACCAAAAAAGCCTCCCTCTCAAGTTACAGAAATATTGACAGAGTCCGCTGCAATTTTGTACAGACAGCCTGAACTGAATTGTCCTGTTAGCTGAATACGATAGAAACAGGAAGGGTAGAAACGTAGGCTGCCTACTGGTTGCACCACTGACTTCTCAGGTGATCGCATACTAAGGTTTCATTTGTCCCATGTTCATTTTTTTTGGAGCAGAGATCTTTAGTATTACAAAGACATTAGTTACAGAAGAAGACAGGGTTATATTCTGTATGGATCCAAATAAGAAACTCTCATACAATGGTGCAGAACATTACAAAGATGCCCATAAAAGCAAAATATCTTCATTATTTGAAATAAGCCAGAAGTAGTTCTCTTTTGACTGGGAAACACAGACTTACAATGACATGCCTGTTCTTGAGGATTTTCTGTTTATCAGTAGCACAATAACATCAAAGGAATAAATAGCAATTAATTTGTTTGATCTATAACTTGATTATTTTTACATGCACTTACCAAAGAAGATACCTTTCAGGGATCAGTTGTTTGATGAGATTTCATTAGAGCTATTAAGTAATGTTTGCTGTTTGAGACGGTATCACCAGAGCCACCATGCCTGTATGAAGGTCTTAGGGGAGAGGAACAATACTGGATGCAAAGAGAAGTATAAGGGGGTTTTGACATTCATAAGTTTAAGTGTGCATGAGTACTAGCCTTGCACTTCCATGTGTTTTCTTTTCTTAGGCATGAAAATTGAAGTCTGCGGGTTTTAAGTGGATGGAAGTAAACACCCAGTGAGATAAGCAAGTGAAAACAGCAGACATGCAAATTTTACTTGCGAACCCATTCCATGATCAAATACTATGCAACTCAAGTCATAAGCACTTCCAATGAGAATGGGTCAGCAAGACAATTCAGAGAGCATCAATTCCCATGAGCTACAAAGACATTTTTGTTTGCTTGCTTGTTTGTTTTTTGAGAACCCCATTATGGGGAAACAGAAGTTGCAACTTCCCTACCGATTATTAGAGGAGGGCAAGGAAGGGCATATCTGTTCTCTGTTCAATGATCCATGCAACCAGAGCAATATCCACAGCAGGCAAGCCCAGAGAGTAAGAAGCTGAAAAGTCCAGCACAGTAAACATTTTTAAACGAATGTAGTTGGAGCTGAATCAAGGGGATCTGTGAAGCCTGCTCCAAAATCCTTTCACTTGGGAAACAGAAAAGCACATTCAGATAAATAAATAAATGTTTCCATATACATTACAGCGATAATTTTAACATGCTAAGCTAGAGAGACTTGGGCTATATTGAGCTTATATCGACTGTAAAACATGAAAATTGTGCTCAATGTTCTTCATCACATGGCTGAAACTAGAAAGAATATTAAATTTGTGTTTTGTCTTGTTTCTACACACAACACTTTAAAAAGACCGCCTTTCACAATTGTTACCAAAAGAAGTGCACTATTTCTAGAAAGAAGAAGTAACTGATCATGGCGCCAGGTGTCTCTGGCACCAGGAACAAGTGCTCTCACTGCTGAAGATTTATTGCAGTAAATTTTCAGCCTGGCTGGAGGCTGCTCACCTATTTTACATATGCAGAGGAAATTATACCCTGCAGCAGTCATCCTCCACCGTCTCGGCACTTGCAAGGTACAATATGAGGATTTGAGATTCATTAGGCCACGGATGCAAATAGGGACTCATGTGGTAAGATATGCAGGAGTGGTGGCAGCATGTAAAGCTTGAGAGGAGGATCACAGGCAGCGCCACTCCTCAAGCACAGAGGAACTGTCTTTGGAAAGGGTAAATCTCATTTGTGCAGGAGACAGACTTCCTTGAGGGGCTTTACAAGTCTGTGAAGAACAACCCTGCAGCATCAACACTTTCCACTCTATCACAAGCTTCAACACTTTCTGCATACTTCCAAGAGAAAACCATATTTCAACCTCTCTTTAATTAATTGGACATGTGTATACTATACAGAAATCTAGTAAAACTCAGACAAGCTGAGAAAAGAGGAGAGGGAGAAGCACATGTAACAGGCATCAGTGACATCTCTCAACACACTGCTGAGAGGCTCAGGCATCACAGCAGTGGGGACTGTGTCAGTCAGAAGTCTGAGACAAGAGAGGACCCCAGTATTTCCCTGCTTTGGAGGAGATGAAAAACGTAGCAACACTCATCCATACCTTTTCAGCCAGGGTGGGGTGAAGATGGAGATATCAGCATGGAAATAATTCTGCAACAAATTTCTTGTATTGTTTTCAACCTTTACTGCTTCCAGGTAGGTAAGAAGGATGAAGACAACACTGGCCTATTAAAATTAGACTGTAAATTAAATAGCGAACACTGTAATCTCATCTTTTTTCCGCCTTGGGAACTCCTTCTGGTTTTGTTCAGCTGAAGCTCTGAATTCTTTATGATTCACACTTGTTTACTTCTATTATCAGATTCGGCCCCAGAATATGGGCAAGTGTCCCTAAACTGTGTCCATCAGGGTATGAATTAGTGTAAATAAGGATTTTTCCACTGGGTCATGCACAATGGTTTACAGAACAACATTAAGGGACCTCTGGATCCCAGCCTCTGCTCCAGTGGGAAATGAAGAACAATTCCACTACAGTGTTTCAGAGGGACCTGCTCCACCATACTAGTATCATAGTTTAGGGCACTCTCGATTTAAGAGCATGAAATTCATGAACATTTATTTTTTAATGCTTTTCATGCTGTTTTATGATTCTAGTCAGAAAACAAAACCCCAGAGAATAATAAAAGGTTTTGCTTTGGAAACAAACTACCTGTTTAGATGTTTCTATCCTACTGTCTGCTTTTGCTACGTCTACAGTAAGCTGCATAGGTACATGTAAAAAACTTTAACTTGCTCTGAACATTGCTGTTTTTTTGCTGCAAGGTATTTGTGGGAATAACAGAAATCATATGAAAATGTCATAGGCATCAATGCACAGATTGTTTTCATTCTGCTGCTACTTGTCTGATGCTCATTTGGTTTTGTCCTTTGCTACTGCTGTTTAGCTGATTATCCCTCCTCACTGCGTTCAGCTGTATGCAGACATCTTTTACACTACGGAGATTACTTTCTTTTCAGAGAGATGGGTGGCTCTTATCTTGAAGATAGTAGATCCACAAGATTTGGGGTCCACCCTAATCCCCAGGGCTTTAACCATTTTTCTCCCTCTTGAGCTCACAGCTGACAGTGCTAGCACCAAGCCTGACACCACAAGACACCAGAAGAGGAAGCATACCGCACCTACCCCACAGCCAACCACGGAGACTTTCCCTGGCTGTCCTCACAATTGCAGGGACTGACACTTAGCTGTACATGAAAAGCAACACGTAGGAGAGAATTAGAAGTTTCTTTAGAAGGTAATGGCCATTTTTTCTTCTTTTTTTTCAACACTTCAAAAGTAAAGATGCTTCTCTTTCTAGTATTATCTAGCAATGAATAACTTGTACTATTGATTTGTACAACACTGTGTGCTTAAGTCTCCACTGCATTATATCCATGCATGCATGCATGCACACAAACATACTACAAAGTTTTTATTGAGATAAGTGCTAGCTAAAAATACCAGCACTGCTTTAGGAGTTTCAGTTCTGTTTCCTTTCCTCATCTTCCCATTTGCTTCCAGGCACTCTGTAACAAACATCTTCAGAAACTCATCTATTCCTCAGATATTCTTCAAATGTTTAACCTGCATGCAAATTTGTCCACTCCTCTCCTTTGTGGGATAAAAAAACCTCACCATGTTTTGTTCACTATATGCCCGAAATCTCACCTTATGTTTATGCTCGCAATTGATTCCTTGGAAAGATCAGTCAGAAAAATGTAATTCTGACCAAGACAGTTCACTCAAAAATCCAGAATGCATCTACGTATCCTTGGTTTGGGGCTCTTAGGAAGTTTGGAAGGTAGAAGAGACTCTTAGGATACACTGATACCTGAGCAACCAAGAGATTACACCCTTCAGGACTTGACTCCTACCCAGGTAACACAGCACACCTTAGATCTTCCCACTACATGATCTCCTTTCACTCTTACAAATACATTCAGAAGACAGGTCAGATGTTGCTAGTGGGCTGTCACTTGCAGACATCCCAACGCACAAGAGAGCACAGAGTAAGCTATGGAAAGAAACAATAATCAAGACATTTGACCTCATACATACTGGGGAAGACGTGAAATACGAGCACAGCTCTTCTAGAGATGGCAGGTTAGGGTGGTAGTTTGGATTGTAGCTTCTTAGCCGTAGACCAGAGACAGAGAACAAGATGTGAAAGGGTAGAGAAATCATGCCAAGAAAACAGGTCTAACGTCACGAATATACAAGCAGAGAAAGGAGCAATACTCAAGAGAACTGCAAAGGAAAATGGATGGCGAAAGGGAAGCAGAAAGGTTCAAATCCGGATGGTTCTTGTCCAGCTGTATAGGGTTCTGCCACCCTCTGCCTCCTGGGGTAAGCCTGCAGTTGCACTCAAAGTAGTCTGCAGCCAAGATACAAACCCACAAGTGATTTTCTATAGGCTTTAATGGCAGCTTACTATCCCTAATAAGCAGGGCTGAATGTTCAGAATCAACCTTCTTTTGATGCCTTTCTTCAAACAATGACTTATGGGATTTTACTGTTTGTGTTCTATCAGTATTTTCTTGGGCCAAGGGCAGAGTATATCACCCTTAATATCAATCCTGAATAAACACTTGTAACTACAGCTAATAATAATCTTGAAGCCATTTGCCCTTATAATTAGCCTCAATCTTTAACTTCCTTCAGTTACTCTTGGCAATCATGGCTGAACCCAAAGCACAGAGTGGGCAGGAATCGCTCCATCAAGTTTGTTATGCTTTGGCTCTAGTACAAGCTACGGGGAAAGCTATTAATAAACATCTTAACCAGCAGACAGTTGTCACACAGAAGAATTGGTTACACTGCTGAAACTGCACAGATGACAACACATAGGAGGAAAGAACAGATTATAAGTATTGCACAAGCTTGGAAGAAAAATGTTGTGCTTTCAACAAGTATGAATACCTCAATCTGTAGCCTGGCTCCTGAGTTTTGCAGGATAATTGACTGTTGGTTTTACAAACAGAAAATTATTGTTGTGGGGAGAAATCAGACAGAAAACAGCACAGGACATATTACAAGACTCTAAATAGCTTTGTACTGAGATATTTTCCATGGATGATAAAGAGGGGTAATGGATTTTGACTGACATATCAGTGACCTTCTAAAATGCTGCAAGTAGAGTTTCAGACCAAGCAAACATTCTTTTCTGCACGGTATCACAGAAATAACTTGATTTTTTTAACTAGCTCTCCACTCAGTAAAACTAAAAGAAAGAAAAACTAGATAGATTGGGGGGGAAGGGAAATCAGTGATTTAACTACAAGGTCTCATGTGATCGGTCACTGTTTGCTTTGTATAAAACACGGATTTTTTTGCAATGGGTCAAATTGATCAGGAAAAAGGGAAAGATTGCACAAGACAGTATTTGTTGCCAGAATGCCTCAGATTCTGGTTGGATCTTTGAATTTTGATATTATTTTTTTCCCTCACAGAGGAGTCAAATAAAATTGAGGTACTTAACAGGATAATGAGATAGAGTGGTAGCAAAAGAGAAGAGACCATATATTTATTTATAAAAATATTGTGAAGTGTTCAACATATTTAAATCAGCGAGACACACATTCACTATAGAAGTTAATTATCGCTTATGGTGGATACCATTAATGTTTCTAATGCACACTTTCTATTACATGCAATTATAGATAGCGTGCTTATTTATAACATCAAACTGACCAGAAGATGGCCCCATAGTGAATACAATGCAACTTAAAATTCACTCTAGGGAACAGGCTGATGTCAAAAAGTACAAGCTCTATTTATCAATCCTGAAAAGTACATCAGGTGGATGTCTCTGAAGGGGTAAAGAATTTGTCATTGTAACACTCCAAATTATTTTAAAATTCGTTATGAAGTAGATTGAGTAGATACATAGATAATCACCAGTTTACTTTATTTCCTTAAACTTTAAAACCAGAATGACTAATGCTAGTTATTATTCCCATGATGTGTTGTTCAAAATTTGGTTTTCCTCAGGAGAAGAATACTCAGTTTTAGGGGCCCAGTGTTCACTGATGAAACCCATGAAAAAACTGATAAATCTACTGCGTTTTGTTTTGTCATGCCCTCCTCTAGGCTGTCCTCAGAACAAGAGTCACAAACTTGTGCCTTAATTTCCACAACAGCTGACTGGAAACAATCAAAAATCATTTCACAGCATTTATGAATGTGCTTCTTCCTTTGCAACTACTACATCTGCTGACACTAGTCAAAATAAATAGATGATCTTTCTTAGCTGGAGTGGCACTTGCCACTGATATTCCAGTTTTGTGCATGTGCAGGACCACCTGGTTTTTTTGTGTCAGTCGTTAGGACTGCCCAGGAAACAATAGTGCTATGTTAATGTGTTGCTCTCTCTGGAGAGCCCACATTAGAGCAGGCTCCTGGCAGGACCTGTGGACCCATGGAGAGAGAAGCCCACGCCAGAGCAGGTTTGCTGGCAGGACTTGTGACCCCGTGGGGGACTCACTCTGGAGCAGCCTGTTCCTGAAGGACTGCACCCCAAGGGAAGAACCCATGCTGCAGAAGTTTGTGAAGAACTGCAGCACTTGGGAAGGACTTGTATTGGAGAAGTTCACGGAGAACTGTCCCCCATGGGAAGGACCCCAAGCTGGAGCAGGCGAAGAGTGTGAGCAGGAAGGAATAGCAGAGACAATGCTTGATGAACTGACTGCAGCACCCATTCCCCATCCGCCTGTGCTGCTTCAGGGGGGAGGAAGGAGTGAAGTCAAACCTGAGAAGAAGAGGGGAGTTGGGGGAAGGTGTTTTAAGATTTACTTTTTATTTCTCATTACCCCACTCTTATAGGATTGTTAATAAATGAAGCTAATTTACTAAGTCGAGTCTGTTTTGGTCCTGATGGTAATTGTTGAGTGATCTCTCCCTGTCCTTATCTCAGCCTCCGAGCCTTTTGTCTTATTTTTTCTCTCATGTCCAGTTGAAGTGTGGGAGTGATAAAGCAACTTTGGTGAGCACCTGGCATCCAGCCAGGCTAAACCACAACACCTACACATGTACAGAAAAAACATGGTGAATGGGAACAGTCCTGACTGAAGGCATGGCACAATAAGATCTGATAGATCTTCATAGTATCTCTTATAATTAAATTACCATGCAAGTATATAATGTGGCTTATTCTGAATATTAATAGTGTACATCACTGTACCACATATATAGCTCCAGACACAGCAGGGAGAAGTAGAGGGTTAATCTGGAGAAGTTCGAAAGCAACAAGAAGATGACTTCTTACAATTGATGAAAGCAAATGGAAAGATTAATTTACTTCCATCACATCATTTTTATTTGACAGATGTATTTTGCACAGATTGAATGCGTACAAGTCTCCTTGGGAAGCCAGAAGCCACGACAGGCAAGTTAAGAAAGTCAGGCTTGCACCAGAGGTACAGGCATGATGGCAATAGAGAGAACAGTTTTGGGAGACACTGAAGAATAGCAATACAATTTGAAATGGGTCAAGATGCAGTAGAGGGGGATGTTCATTCTGATAGAGATACAGTTTCATATTTGATGCTGACAGTCAATTTAAGGTTCACTTTAAATTAACATGTTACTCTGAATGGTACTTGAGGGTGTTTTTTTAGAAAGAGTTACTCTAAGAGGATAATTATAATTTGTCCTTCTCGCACACACACACACTTCCTGACCAGGCTACAATAAGATCAGAAGATCTGAACAGCCCATTCATCAACATTGGGAAAAGGAAAGGCAGCATTTTAGCCAGCTCTAGGGAAAAAAAACACTTAAGCCTCCACAAGCTGTTTACTCCCCAATTCCATGTGCTCCACAGGGTAGCTGTGTACCTCTGTCGAAGTCACTGGCCATTTGACAATTAGAGACAAAGGATTTCTCAAAGGCACTTGTTCTAGCGCCATCCCCAGCTTTTGAAGCAGAGGTAATTAAGATTAATAGAATGTAGAGTTTCTACAATTAAGATATACTCTAGACAGGCAATAACATAATGTTTATTCAAACAAGAAAAAACACTGCATCAATAATTACGTCTTGAACCATATATTTTCATTCAAAACCAGATAATGTTAAATTTGCTGTACTTACTGCTGGGCGTGAGGAATACCCTGCTGTCTAGACAAAAATTCTTCCTAAAGAAGGACTGTGATTCACCCCAGAGCTTTTGATCAACACATCCAAAGTGTAAACAAATGTTTCCTGAAATAGAAGACTCTTATCACTTGTCACAACATAATTGCAGCTGTTCAAATTTCAGATGACAACAATACCCGCCTCAAAATTTCCAGATTCCATACTGCTATACTCCACATCTGGTATGACAGAGTCTAGCAACTGGTACTGCAATTACCCAAAACACTCCATTGCCACCAAACAGCTCAGACCCAATTGCCACAGCTGCCCTTACCCTGCCATGGCAGAGAAGAAAGTCATTTTTTCTCAACGGGTTACCACAGAAGGATGACCTTAAAGAAGCAGATGAGGAAGGGCAACACCCACAGCAGTCCTTTGGAGTAAAATGGGTGGTAGGCTGGACCTGAATAATTCTGAAAGGAAAAACCAGACTACTACTAAGTTACCCACTCCACTTATAAGGCTTTCCTGAATGAAAGGCTGCGAAGTAGAATATGAGGAAAGTATCATGTTCTCATGGAGAGCACTACAAGCATCTTGAAGGAATATAATCCAAAATCCAGCATGTCATTTGAGGAACAGAAATGCTTTTGCATAGTTACTGTAGGCTTCAGCAGTCAAAATTTTCCTGTACCTGTTAGCTGTCATTCTGCATACCAGACCTTCTGGAGGAGTGGGCCACTGTTAGAAACCTCACAATCTATTTGGAGTGAAAAGTCAGATTACAATTCCCCTTCAAAAGGAATTTTAGAAGAAGCTGCCTTATATAGTCAGTGAGCAGAAACTGTTAATTTTTAAAAAATGAAGACTTGCTCATAAGTCTCCATTATGCTCTGCTGTATTTGTAAGATAAGGAATATGCTGTCATAAGAGGACTAAAAGAATCACATGGGCAAAACTACAGAATTTCAGATCGCCCAACTGACAGATTAAAATAATTTTACCCTAGTCGACTTTCAATGTTTTTCCCCCCTCCTGCTCCCTCAACTGAAAAGAGGAAGCCTGGCTTCCATATATTTAACTGATAATACTCCAAACCATTTTCCCTGATACTAAAGAAAAATCACATATCTTCAGAAGCTTGAAGGGAGTTTTGAAGAAGAAAGATGAAGACACAGAATGAAAAGACATTTGAAAGATGAAATTACCATTTAAAGATGTCAAAAAGCGAATATATGTAAAGTGAGTTTCTCAATATCTTTATGAAGCAGTCAGTAAGATCAACTTCGTGTTTTCCTCCTTTGATTCTTCAAATTATGGATTTTTTTTTCTGCTGTGGTACAAGTGTTAATTTTAGGGTTCATTTAAAATTCATAAACCTGAAAATGGAAATATTTTTGGTGTGTATACTCATATGAAGAACAAGCTTTCCTGAGCAGTTTCCTGAACTGCTTTCCTGAGCAGTTCAGTCACAGACTTTATTCACTAGGTGCAACTAGCATTTTTATTCATTCATTCACTATCAATACTTGTAGACACCACACTTATTCCGTCACTGCCACACCTATGGTCATCACTCAACTTTTTGCGGTTATGTTTTCCACCAAATACTTGGTAGCAGTTATGGTTTTGTGCTTTGTTGTTGTATTTATTATTAGCATTCCTTGAAATGTATTTGCTTTCATACATTTGTTTTTCAAATGAAGAGTTTTGAACAGGATTTTAAAAGACTTTAAGTATATGCATAACTAACAAGACCTAGTCAATGCTAAGGTCTGGAACGTGGATAAACACTCAGGGCTTGATGCTACCAGGCTGTTATCTTACATTTAATTACTGCGATTTTTCACCCTCTCTGAGGCATCTGAGGTTAACTACAGCTGATGGTCTAGCCTGCATATCCAGTTGCAATGCAGTCAGTTTGGTCAAGGAACCTGAAATTCAAGAAATACTCCGCACGACCTTGGGCACTCAACACTTGTTGGAGTAAGTGAGCCCTGTGAAACACTCCACAGTCCTAGCCTCCTAGTTAGCACTCTGGCAGCATTCTGACAGCAGCCTGTAACAAGACCTTGGTGCACACCCTATACCTGCAGGCCCTGGTTTCTTCCAGAAAGAAACTAATTTGGGGACAGAAAAGCTGTGCATGCAACATGCCCTTCTCCTTACCCAAATTTACCTAACATCAGAGTGGGCAAAGTCATAGGGCACAGTTACATTTGGATGTACATTTGAAGTGACGAGCTTATTGCCAAAACAGCTGCAACACCAGGCAGGAGTTTCAAAAGCTCTATGTTAGAACAGATCCTGCTAAAATTTTCTTAAGAAATTTCATGTATATTAAAAGATGACTCCAAACCACCAAACAAATAAAAAACCCCACAAGCTAACTTCGAGTTGGCTTCCTCTGTGACTTTTGGTCATCTAGCCACACTACTATAGAGCAACATTTGGTCTACCATGCCTTGTTATTCAGCAGACAAGCAGCGATCACAGCCTGTCCTTGGGCATCTAAAGCATCTCTCGATACCTGCCTCATTTTCTAGGACTAGGAGAGTCTTGAGTTTTACCGATATAAATCTGTACAGAAATACAATCTCTCACCAACACGCTCTCCAGCCAGACAAGAGGGGCAGGTGTACAGGTAGGTCAGGAGCAAGCCTTGTGTAAACATTCTTGCTTTAGCGTTTTGTTTTGGTTTTTTCCCCAAGAGTCAGATGAATCAAGTCAGTACAGCATTCAGAGGGGCTGCTGCAACTCTTACCTTGCTGGCTCCACATGCAACCTCGAGGACCTCTGGACTATCTAATATACATTTCTTCCCGTTTTATGGTCCCCAGTCTCTGATCTGTGCCTGGTAGTGCTGAAAACATGTAACACCAACAAACTCCAGCTGAAGAAGACAAACAGGGTTTCAGCATCAAAAGCAGCTCCACCTCCAGAGGCAAAACCCTGCTTCATTCCTGTCTTATTTACAGAGGTGAAGGACTTGCCTTCCTTTGTCCCCCAAACCCCTTTAAGAAATTACATCTTGGTAATATTTTCTTCCACAAGAATGATGTTTCCCTACAAGACATCAGCATATCTTTCTTTAAGACCTTCACTTTTCAAACTAATGTTTATGCAAGCATTCACTAAAACTATAGAAATCAGAAAGGAATTGTGGATAGTTTCAAAAGAGGTCATTCAACCATACCTAAGTGACTTTTTTAATGAAGTATAGAACTGTGGGTAGATTACAAGAAGATGGCAGAGCAGATAGAGGATAGCATTAGAGATGCAAAGAGAAGCTTTGAAAATAGTTGAAAGCCATACTAAATACAGCACTTTTTCCAATACTACAAATTAAGAGATCACTAAGGGGAAGATGAGATCGTTATGGGCCAGAATGATAAACTGGATCACTTAGGGTGGCAAAATGCCTGAACTATTACATTATTGCATTCTCAATACATTTGCAAGAGGGAATGATAAAAAGTGGTTTTTGACTTAGCAGCAGATCTACAGTTACATAGGCTACAAATAGCAAGATGGGAGTTTACTGCAAAAAATTCACTATTAAATGTGTGCCAGAAACCTAACATGTGCTACCTACCTCTGATCAGAGGCAGCAATAAAATCCCTGTGTTTTGTACACTATTACTCATTATTAAGTTGTATTTCTGTTAGTCTCTGATCTAAGGAGACACATACATTGTGCTATGTCAGGTCATGTCAAGTCCCATCAAGTCGTATGATGTAACACAGCCTGATGTAACCTGACATGGTGCATATTAGTGCCAATGGAAAAAGCCCAAATGCCAAGCCATTTTCAATAAATACACTCTATGTGCTGGTGCACAGTAAGACCCAGATGAGGCTTTATCCTGAAGCACTGCAAAAATACCAGTCATGGAAAGCTGAGGAGTTTCAGAGAAGGAAAAAAAAAAAAAAATCATAAAACACATTTTGCAGACACATCTACTGGCATTCATGTCCAGAGCTATTAAACATGATGTAGAGACAATATGAATTAAGAAAACGTAATTATCTTGGTTGAATTTCTTTCCAAGACCGTTAAAATAAGCCCACGCAGCTCTGCAATAAATGTGGCAATGGAAACAGCCGATCAGCTCTATTTAAGCTCAAGATGAGCTTCCTTTTCTCCCCGATCCCTGTTTCTGTTACTCATTGCTGTTGCTCCATTAGTGCCAACGGTTTGTTTGGGTGCATCCTAGTAACACGCAAGCTGCAGAGATATAAACTGCGTTTGGGTATGACCTTTCAACTTGGTCTACCCTTGTGCAGCCTGCCCAAAATGTAGCCTGAGGAACAGAACTTATTCAGTCTCTTTCTGCATTTACATTTCTCAGAGGTGCCTTCTTATTGTTACATGACAGCATCAGGTTCAGATGGAAAGAAGAGTACCGAGAAATGAAAAGTATGCCAGGGGAGGAAGATAGCTCAACAACAAATCAACCTGAAAAGCGTTTGGGTTCACTGGCCCTGTCAGTGCCTGTAGAGACAATTATGGTATCACTGATGTCCTTTTCACCGTGCAAAAAAACTCCAGCACGCGCAACTGCATTGTCATATCTTGGAAGAGACTTCCCCCATTCCTCATTTGAATGGTTTGACAAAGGGCTTAACTATGTCCCATTGCTTTCAATTACATCCTCTGATGGAGACATGAAGCTGCACAGGGACAGGTGAGGGGTGCTCCGTCATGTCCGTTCTTGGTTCAACCACTGCCTTCTTCGGGAAACAGGGTGGCAATTATAAGCCCTACACACAGGACTTTTGTAACAGCAGGAGGTAAGTCTCTGAAGGGTAGTACAGGCCCTCTGTAATTCAAAAAGACTCACCTTACCTTGGCTGTGGTTTAACCCCAGCCAGCAGCTAAGCACTACCCAGCTGCTCACTCACTCCCCCCTCCAGTGGGACGGGGGAGACAATCAGAAGAGTAAAAGTGAGAAAACTCATGGGTTGAGATAAAGACAGTTGAATAGGTAAAGCACAAGCCACGTGCACCAGCAAAGCAGAACAAGGATTTCATTCACTACTGCCCATCAGCAGACAGATGTTCAGCCACCCCCAGGAAAGCAGGGCTCCACCACTCATAGCAGTTACTTTGGAAGACAAACACAGGCACTCCAAATGTCCCCCGCTTCCTTCTTCTTCCCCCAGCATTTTATTGCTGAGCATTATGTCACATGGCATGGAATATCCCTTTGGTCATCTGGCGTCAGCTGTCCCAGTTGTGTCCCCTCCCAGCTTCTTGTGCACCCCCAGCCTGCTCGCTGGTGGGGTGGGATGAGAAGGAGAAAAGGCCTTGACTCTGTGTAAGCACTGCGCAGAAGTAACTGTAGCATCCCTGTATTATCAACACTGCTTTCAGCAGTAATCCAAAACGAAGCCCAGTACGAGCTGGGCTAATGAAGAACATTAACTCTACCCCAGCCAAAACCAGCACACCCACATAAGGCATACCCCTTATGCAGTTCGCCAACACAATGTTTATAAATGAGAACTCTACCATTTAGGTGTTTACGTTGACTAAGAGGTGCAGCAAAGAAACAAAGAGGTCAAAGCTCATTAAACTGATTGCTTGCATGACATTGTGGGATTGGAGTATGTATCACGTGGAGAATCACAGACAGGTGGAAGACCTTGGCAGGTACAAGCCTTCGGTCCTTTCAAAGACCGTTAGCTCATTTTCAAAGAGAAAAGGACAACTGAAATACAATGCACATAGTCTTTCTTCTGTTCCATATTAAAAGCTGCCTCACAGATCTTTACCACACTGTTACTTTTTTATAGAGCATTCAAAAAGATGAATAATACTTTTGTCCTCAACTTTGCCATGAACAGAATTCAACTACTTCAATAATGCTTTAAGTATTTAAATAGTTATAAGGAAAATTTTGTTGAGCATAAGCATCTGCTTCTTACAGAAATTTGCTCACTGCTTAAGCAAACACCTTTCCCAGCCTCTTTTCAAGAACCAGCTTGGGAAGGGGCAAAGGTGAATTTTGGCATCAATGATGATTTATTTGCGCAAAACAATTTAAATGCAAGCAATATATTCCTGTCATCCAGACAGCTGACAAAATGTCAGTCACCTTTATCAATTGTTTCAGTACCTCCTGTCAGCTGCCATCAATCTTTGAAATAAACGCTATAAATAAAACTGCACAGGCAAATGGCTGCCAAACAAACCACTGGTTAAGCACATTTCACCTATTGTATAATTTGGTGCCAATGGTTATTTTGATCCAAAACCTAAATTCAGAGTGAATATGGAGCTTCAGCCAGAGAGAAGGCAAAGCACATTGTGATAAATATGCACAGGATTTTTTTTTTTAATATGCCCAGCAGGAAAGCCTCCCTTGGCCACCTCAGTCTCACCATCCGATGGACCGGCCACAGCAACGTGCTCCTGAAACCTGCTCTATACCCATGAGAAACTTCACCCTATCCTTGGGCAGAGCAAAGTAAGAGGTGTGAATGTGAATTAGAAACATGGAGGTTAGCGCAGCCAAAGGGGACAAGACAGCCTGGCTGGGTCTGCAGGACCACAAAAATCAGATATGATGGGGGAAGCCACCAGGATCCAGGCACTGCCCAAGTGATGCCCTCACCCCACTTGCAGACCCCCAAAACACACTCCCCAGCTGCTCGGACCTCAGACCTCCTGCACCACCCAGGAGTTCCCACCACACTGAGAAGACCTGTTCCAAGCTCTTCCTTATATGATCACCGACAGGGGTGGAGCCAATGGTGGGGAATACCCCTTAAAGGTGCAGGGGCAATTTCCCACTTGCCCAGCCAGCCTCATTTGTGCATTAGAGGGGCAAGGGAGAACAGTACTCCACATATGGCAGAAGGTCAAATGGGAATTGAAGGTCGGGGAAAAAGAAATATAAAGGTGCTTTTTTGAAGTTTCTTAAGTTTTAAACCTCTAGGGAAGGTGATGTGGGAAAAAGGTGAGACTATTGCTCTCCAGAACAGAAGCAAGAAGCTGAAGATGAGTTTATAGTACAATACAATACATCCAACAGAATCATTTTGTAACTATACACTCACATACATCAGCAGCCATCAGGTGCTCTTCTTCTATTCTTTGTGGACAAATCTTGTCACAGAAAAAAAAAATCCACCTATTTTCTTCCTGGCTTATCCACCATCTTTTGCTATCATACAGTCAGCGTGATAAGATCCAAAAAATAAACAGTGGGATAGCACCTCCTTTCCAAAACAGGGTGAACGTTGTAATGGCTAAGGTACAGAGGTAGATTTCAAACTCATCTGCAGAAAGCAAACACTGAGTTAACATTGCTACCTTTTTCCTTATTTCCAGCTCCACACATATTTTGTTTCCACCTTGCAAGATAATATCTAGTTATTGGCTGAGTTGCCAAATGTCTTTTAAATCCTTACAGATGTCATTACACAGCTCCCAACTTGAATAATAAAAATAGCCTGCAGAGTATAACAAGAATCTATTGTTATCGAGGGGATTGATGCAGCAGTGCAGAAACCCTATGATAAAAAAGTCTTAATATCCAACTTAATATTGTAAGGATTACCAAATCATACTGATTTCAGAGACTTTCTCCCACTCTTTGCTTTTTCAGGCTGTGGCCGTAACACTTTGGGAGCTGTTTAAATGTCAATGGCCCCAGATTTCAAAGTGGCACTGGAGGCTGCAAGAAGCAAAAGGAACAATATTTTTCTGTGGGATGATTAGCTCTTGGATGTTAGGAAGGATGAATAATACTCAGCACGCACGTCTTAACCCCAGCAGGGTTAAGCACATTATGGTCCTTGAGTGTCTCAGAAGAGAGTCTACTAAACACTCCTGATGGTGACTGCACCTATGGGCAGGAAAGAGAGAGAGTTTCAAGACTACTCACCAAATAAGGCTTTTATTTCTTGTGAATACAGGTGAAATCAAGACCAAGGGTGAGAGTGTGACAGAAATCAGGAACCAGTGTCCATTTAAACTGGTCTGGCAATATTTTCCACTGTTCTGGTATGGGCAGACCACATACTCTTTCCATACACTGGAAAAGAAAGGGAGCACCAAGAGCAGGAGATGACTGTTCCAGTAAGTCCCTAAGCAACAGGGACAGAAGAACTGCACAATGCACTGTGGAGCAGATCTGCCTTTTGGTTTGGTCACAGCCAAAGAACAACAATTCTTGTGAGTCCTGCAGCTCTGCTCAAGTATTAGAAAAGTAGAATGTTGCACAATCATAAAGGACTCTGATAATGAAAGGGCAGTAAGTATGCTGTTAAAAATGTGTATCATGGCTCCATCATACAGTGGTAATTGCTTTTCAAGCTAGGAGGAGGAGGATCAGCACAGCACGGTTTTTATTCAGAATTGGAGAGTTGCGGAAGATTACACCTGCAGAGCCAGGGAGCCTTCCAGAAGCACAGATTATCCAGTAGATGTCTAAGCTCTAATATCTCCTGGAAAGGATGTGGTCCCTAGAGGTGTTACAACTGCTTTTAGGCATTATACCACCTAGAATCTCTGGACATAACCAGTCTGGGCCTTCTGGCAGTTTCCAACCTCCATGAATGAAATATTCAAACTCGATTCACAGAGCTTTTTATGGCAAGCCCACTTCTATCCTGCGCTTGGTGCAGCAGGTGGGACTAGCTCAGGAGGGCTTGGAAAGCACACAGTGCTACAGAAACACTTACCCATGAGTCCTTAACTCACACAGGAACACTTCTGGTGCATCTATCTGACCGTCATATGTGGAGCCATCCATCAGCCAGAACTGACATCGTGTTGCCTTTGATAGAGCTGTGTTTGGCTTGCTTTCACAGGATCATTTCAGCAGGAGTCCTTTGGCCCATCTAAGTGCAGATTTGGAGAGGAGACATTTACAACGTGTGTCTGATGGTCTGGGAAAAAGACAAATTCCCCTTTCCATGGATGAGTTCTCTGATTATTATTATTATTATTTCTGTCTATTGCCTGTAAAAACCAGAGGGAAACCCTGATCCCATGGAAACCAATGAAAAAACTCCTACTGATTTCACCAGGGTGAAGGTTTCCTCTCTGGTTTTCCAGATGTTTTGTACTCCAAACTTGCCAACTTCATTCCCTTGGACCTTTGCAGCATTATCTACACAATAGAGTGGGACTTGCCATATTGCATTTCATAGAGATTTTCCCCAGTGTCCTGATCATTAATTATCATGCAGTATCCTAGTATCCATTTTCTAATAGCAAATTATGCTGCCCAACATGGATTGCATACTATACCATGTTATTTATGTCAAGTCAAAACTTGCTGCAGGAATTGCTAATTGCAAGCACAGCCACTGTCTGTTTTTCCCTCTAGGCAGACTGGCAGGCAACATAAAATTGAAAAGAGGACCATCTCACCTATCCAGACTTGCTATGACTCTTCTTCCTTTTAAAAAACTTCACCAGTGTGTTGGCTCCTTGTGTTCCCTCCTACAGCACACTGCCATCATACAGTCCCAATGCAATTTGTTTCTGTATTTTGGGAGCACCAAGTGATGAAAGCATTTGGCAGCAAGGGTGCAACAGCCTCTCACGAGTCCTACAAGAAAGGCAATCGGCCAAGTCCGGAGCTCCAAGCCCAGAAAGGAAGCCAGGTGTTACGCACATCTGGCACTTGCAGCTGCTAGAACAGCAGGAGGGACAACAGGGTTTTCCAGATGTGCACCTCAAAGCCAATCACAATGATTCTCCTAAACGTGTAAGAACAGACTTCTCCCTTTAGAAAAGAATTGCGGTTCAGATACCATCAGGATGGGTGTGCAATCTGTCTCTTGTCCAAAGATTGATGGGTGTACCACGTTAGTACTTTTTTATGGACATATGAATTACCAGTGAGATTCAAGAATACCCTAGAGAGAAAAATGGAGCTTTTGATACCAAACACTATTCAGACCTCATGCCCAACCTCCATCAGGACCATCAAAACTAACTCTTTCCAGTTATGTACAATGGGTTTATATTCTCAGTGCCAGAGAGAATTAAAATAGTTTGCCATGCATGTTCCCTGGAAGGTATATAATTCCTTCATATGCTTTTAACAGAAATGGATAAGTAAAATTTTTGAGCTGACAAATATTTTTATGATTGGCGTTATCATTATTAAAAGGAAAATGGTGAAGAAATAATCTTTGTAATTTTTTTGGCCATTAAATAGTCTCTCTCCCCTTGCTGGTAATTGAATTCCATAAAATGAAGGACTTAATCCAATAACTAAACAAATCCTTGTATATTTAACAGACCAACTATATTCTTCACTTATTAAATGTACAATTAAAAATACATAAATTTTTAAATCTTATATTTAATTGGTAGGGTCAATGACAATTATAGTATAGGAGCACTTATACTCCAATTTAAAGTTTTATCTCCTACATTACTTTTCATTAAGGTGTTAAATGAAAAGAAATCATTATTAAAGAATGAAAGAATTGTCAGTCAACCAAGCAGGCAGTGTCTTTTAGTATTGTTAAACGCACTTCAGGGAAATTGTTCCCATGGACTCAGCTGCTGTAGCAATTATTGGGGGATGGGGAAAAAGGGGTCTGGAAAAATCCACACAATGCTTAATATATATCTGTTGGACCTAATATCTGATTGAATATGAAAGACAAAAAAATAACATTAACAACAAGACAAAATCCATTCTCACCTTCCAGACAACGTAATTGGTGATCTTAAAGGAAAGGGAAAATATGTACCTGACATGGGGAAGGTTATAGAATATGACAGCTTTAATCTGTTATTTTATTTCTTCTAGAAATGTTTCATTTACACTTGTAAATAAAAATATTAATCTCTTTGCTAGGAGACTAGGGTCAGACAAAAGTTAACATGCAGCAGTAGAGAGTCTTGGACCATGCCTGAGACAGAAACAAGGCAATAACAATTTGAAATCATTCCAGCCAGACATGATACTGCATTCCAAGATCAAGAAATTGTGTGCACATCATTAAATATGCATATTAGTTAGTTAAATGAAGGTTGGGAATAAGACCTAGAGCTAGACAGGACCTGTGGAGCCAGGGCTCAGGCAGATGTCACTGCATTGATTATACATTGGCAATATGACAAGCTCTATTAAAAATTAAATTAAATTAAAGAAAGCTCAACACAGTGCCCGAGTATAATCGCTACAGTGACACCTGTCCAAATGTGCATGTGCCTGCAGCCACAGTGCCCAAAGTGCTCCTGGTATGTCACTGGGGACGGGGTGTTCATTCTAAGATGAATTACGCTGGCGGGCAGGTAGGCCATATGCGACAGACTGTGTGCAGCAGGCAGAGAAGAGCGGATCCAATCTGAATTTCCAGCCCTCATAGTTAACCGCTTCTCTGCTCAGAAAATTACTGGGACCTGCACTCCAGCCATCACCACCTCTTGAGTCAGGTACAGACACAAGTTGTCCAAAAGATCTAATCAGGTTCTTCCTCCCTCCTGTCCTAGATTTGTCCAAACTACTGAATTCTAAGCATGGTAGAAGGCAAGCTTGACCAACATCATAGGATTTAAGGGCTTAAGAATGGGTGGGTTGAAATAATGTTGAGAGTTATGTTTACTCTGACTAGTTTTACCCTTACACACTAAATGGCAAAGGTACCTAAAGCTGACAATATCTGCCCTTCCTTGTATTAGATTTACACGGAAATGAATGCAGTACCGATGTTGCTGCTGCACTTACCTATAATTTAATTTCTAATACTAAATGTATATATTTTAAATACACAGCAATCTTAGGAATATTGTCCCACAGTAGCAATGAATTTCTTAAAAAGCTGCTGCTCTTTTCATTCCCTGGTTAGAGACAGCGGGAACAGCTACTGTGAAGCTGTCATGTCTCCAATGACAACCTGAAGACTTATGTGAAATACATTGTATTAACTGTGCATATATGTCTGTGTAAAATAAAGCTTGCCAGCATAACTGCCCTTATTAAAAAAGAGTTGAATACAAAATGGAAGAGCCATTACAGCTGTCTCTGTTAGGGACTGCTGCTACAAATTACGGAAAAAAATAACCCAAATCACCGATGTCACTTCTAGACAGTAGCACATGGGAATGCTCAGCTCAGCAGACAGAAAGAAAGGCAGTACATTATGTCTAATGGAGAAGAAAAAGATAGTGAAGCTGCACCGCATTTCCAGGGAAGACAGGAATGATAGGAAAGAGGAGCCTCATGGTAGAGACAGAAAAGCAAGGATAAGTTCAAGCTGGAGAGGAAGAAAAAAGTGAAAGATGATGGGAACATAAGATCAGGGCAGATTGAGCAAAGTGAAATAATAATACTAATTATTAAAAAAAAAAATCCAAGTAAGCTGTTAAATATAGGTACATCTAGTGCTTTGCAGAAAGATCTTCAGGCAAATATTTTTTACAATTGTCATTTTTATTGCGAAGTTGGACATAGCAGTCTTCAAGACCACACTGAACATCCCGTTAATAATGCCACCGCAGCTTTATGAAGAGTGTCATCTCATGATATCCCTACTGTCTCCAGATGTTTTGTGTACACAATGAAGCAGGCTTTGATGACATGCTACAATGCAGCATTGCATTGTGTAAAGTTTTCAACAGGGTCTGGGTGCCCCCCTCTGGACTCTGGTCACTTTTGGATTCAGAGCTGCTCTCTGAGAACGAAGCACTAGCGATGAGCTAAGACTACTGGAAGAAGGAGGGTCATCTCATGTTACGACTGCTGTCAGTGTGGGCAGACAAAGCAATTTACAGATGGCATATACCCCAGACCTTGTATAATTTTCCCTTACTGGAAGACCTCAAACACCTGATATTACTTGGAAGAAGTATGACAGGGACCAGAAGAGGACTCCAACAAGAGAAAAAATAGGAAAGTTTAAATAAACCGAATACGGCATTAATTTGAAGTGAAAGTTACTGACAGAGGACTGAATCAAAGCTTTGACTAATTTAGATCATATGCTTGCAGCTTTTTGCAATATTTAGGATTTGGGATGACTCTCTCCTTAAGGTTAGTTCCATTTCACCAAAGCCCTACTGGTTGCAGCTTTTGTCAATGAGAGAGGACACGCCATATCAGCCTGACAGCCAGGTCACATCCTACAAACACCCCCTGATGATCTACCTCTTTGTGCATAGGAGCAGACATTGACGTGGCAGGACAGAAAAATTTTCACTACTGCTGCATAAGCTGTATTTGGCCAGACAAAACCCTTCAGTCCTCAAGACTACCAACTTGACATCTTCATGGGTATTAAATTCCATGAAAAACAGAGATAAAAGAACTTCTACACCCTCCCTTCGCCCCAGCATGTTTCAATGCAAAGATACCTCTGTTTTGGTATCATGGATCTCCATGAATTGTTTTGGCCAAGAGTTTCCTCTTCAGGGTTTTATTTCATGAAGCACTGAACACACAAGATCTATGAACCCATCATGGAGTTTTGGCAGAAGAATTTAAGAACTCTTACCAATTATTGCTTATCCAATTACTCAAGTATTAATCATGACAGCTTCTCTCTGGTCCATGCCTGGACTTTCACGCACAGAAATAGGAACAGTATTTCCCCTTCTAAGTTCTAGCTCTGCATTTTCTCTTGTTTAAAAGAGGTTAGGTTTGGAACATGACAAGCTTGCCACTGGAGCTGCATTTGAATACTGTCTAATGCTACCTACGGTGTCAGCAGATAAAAATAAGGCCTGCCATTCATAATAAATGGGTTATGACCTATTCAATATCAAAGACAGGGCACAATGAACTGTACAGCACAAAAGTAGCTGTTTCTACAGTAGTTGTATCTAACCTTGTATGTTAGAAAACAGTCACTGAGCAAATTAGCTTGAATAAACAGAGCTTGTCTTTTTGCAAAGCCAATATGCAGTTTGTGTAAGTTGTACAGCCACATCACAAGATGAGCAGGATATCTGCTGGGAAATCATACTTTTGTCTACCTATGTAGTATCTCTCGTGACACAGCCTTTTGAATAGTGCACTATCACAGGTACATTGCTAGAGTACTGCTTTTATAACTGTGAAACAAATACATAAACAATGCAAATGGTCCAGAGTTTTTTGAGAAACCCCTCTACTTCTTTCACTAAAAATTCTCACTTTTCCCCTGTCAGGGCTTTCAGTAGCATATTCCCCTTTGTTGAGTTGCTTTTCCCTCAAGATCTAGTGGCGACTTCACTGACAAGTTGAAAAGCAAATGAAGAAAAGGTAGATTATGTTCATTGGGTTAATAAACTCCCAGCAGGTAGGTAGGAGATTCAAGTGCTCCCAGGTTGCTTTCTTGCTTTGTAAGAAGGCTTGCTCAGAGCTGCATCCTCTACCTCAAGTGAGAGCTCACCCCTTCTGTTTCATCACTAGCAAGAGAGCTATTAGTCCACCAATAACTAATTCAATACTCAATATAAGACCTAAAATTTACATAAAAGAATGCCTCACCTGTATAACTTAGGGACAGGGAGGATAAAGTGCCTCAGTACACTGACTTCTTTACTCTACTCTACATCTCCAATACTGCAAAGTGCTTTGGAGCAATCCCGCTCTCAGAACAGTTTACTAACTGTGATGGTATTAAAAGTTAAAATATAGCAGGTGCAGATGACAATGCATAAGAAAACAAAATCTATACCTGGATGCCTATCTTGACTCTTTGTCTTGCAAAATGAATTTAAATGGTAGAGGACTGAAAAGGTAAGGTATAAAATATGCCAGTAGGCATTTTACTGCTTGAATCTTAATGGGGTTTCTTCTTTGCATTTATGTAAGTTCTTCAAAGATTTATTCTCTCAATTACCAATCAAAAGAACTCATAAAGGTAAGGTCGGTGGACCATGAAGGATTAGAGCTGTCTGCTAAGAAAGATGCACACTTGGCAGACCCTGTGCATTAAACAACCCCATTTGACACCAATCCTTGGCCCAAAAGGTGGCTGACAAAGTTGTTTATCACAAACTGTTTTGATTTAAAAAAAAAAAGAAAAATAAATAAAAGCCCTCCCACATACCCCCTAGCCCGCTGCCCCCAACAAACCCCGTACAGTCCAGATTTTAGTTAAGACTTTTTCTGTAAAGTCTGATTCTTAATTCCGGTTTATTTGAACTGAGGAATTCAAGCCAATGAAAACTGAAAGCTAAAGGCTGATTAGATTTTTTTTCCCCATTTTTCTGTTTAGTAAAAACCCAAATGATTCGTAATGTTGTAGTAGATTCTGCATAAATTTAGTCTGAGACTTACTTAAACATATATTCAAGCAATGTTTAATATACAGACTTAATTTGGGAAATTCTGTAGGTTTTATATTAAGGAGTTCTTATTTTCTTTCCCAGGTTTCAATGAAGCAATTAAGGATGTTAGATTCAAGAATATAGTGGCCCATTTACTTAAAGCCTAAATGGCAAGCCTGCTTTATGGGCTACACAACTTTCATGCCAGAATTTACATGTAGTTCATTGGGTTGGGGCTTCCCCAGGGAAGCAGTGTACATGTTGAGTTATTTTTCTTTTCCTAAAGCAAGCCTGCCATTTTCCATGGAGGATGAATTCTTGAAGAATACACAGAGTCACAGAATGGTTGAGAAATTTCCACCTCTGGAAATCATCTACTCCCCAGTTCTGAGCAAGGCCAGCTAAAGCTCAGGGCTGTGAGACTTCGAACGTCTCCAAGGATGGAGACTTCACAGCCTCTCTAGGTAACATGCTCCAGTGCTTCGTTATAGACTATTTGCTCTCCCAGGCACTGAATACATAATCTAACAAGGAGATATCAAAAGCTGGTTGGCTGTTACTTCTTTAGCTATTGTTTTTAATGGTTGTCTAGAAGCTTTGTGGATACTGGTTTGTTGATTGTATTTTGTTATTAACTCCTATATAATATATATTATATATTCCTACATTCCAAGCATATGTGAAAGACGCTCCAGTAATAAATATTATGCATGCTTCTTACTTCCTTCAATTGCTACTAGTTATGTCTAAACAGCTCTAAGTACCATATCCAGTACAAAATTCAAAGGTGAACTAACTGGGCAGGATATTTTCATGCCAGGTAGGAATTCAGCTAGGATTCAAACATTCAAACTTGCTCACTTTTGGAAATGCCTGGAAATGTATAAATCCTCAGTATATCACCTTCTTGTCTCATAAGATACACGACGCCTCCATGAGCAAAAAAGAAAAGGCTCTGGCTCTACACAGGGTTTCAAATCCAACAGAGAGTACTACCTCGTGGGTTACAAAATGATTTTCTGTGTACAAGTCCACAGTGCCAGAGGCAGCACAGTGCAGACTATTCTGATTTTTGATTGGACCTAGCACCTCAGCATGATGTTGCACTGTGCCATCAGGTTGGCCTAGCAGAGAAAAGCTCCAGTTTGAGTGAGTCACCATGATGCTTCATTGAGTAGTGGAGACTTGCTCATCGACACTGTCATTCCCCCACAGGCCAGTAATCCCATAAATCCTCCTGCCTTCTTTCCTGAACAGTCTGCTTTTGAAGTAATCTGTTGGCTTTCTGAAGGCATTGCTCTTGGCTTGTTATGGGAGAGTGATAGAGGAATTTTCAGGTCTCTGCAGTTCTGCTTATACTGTCCTGCCCTGATCAACAGATCCTTGGTTTCTCTTTTGCTGTGCCAGGCACAGATCTGTGGTGAATGTAATTCCAGCCTCATTTCATCCATCCTTTCAGCAGGAGGCAATATAAACTTTCCTTGGATATTTTAGCCATAAATCAAGAGCCGGTGTAGTCTGGTAAATGTAGCACTGGACAGGGATTTGGGAGACTTGGTTGTCACGTTTCCCTATACCTATCTCCCTTTGCTTCTTTATTCAGCTCAGAAAGTCATCAGGTCACTCCTAACTATGTACTACGCATATCAACTTTACATACATACATAAAATACTTCCATAAGAACAATATTTATCATTAAGATGGTAAAAGGTGCTGAACTATATATCATTAGGAGATGGCAAATATCTTAAAAAACATGATTTTGTCATAAACTCCATTCACATAAACTTTTCTCTTGGTAACTTGTGTCAGAATACCTTCCCAGTCTAATGATGGGTTTTGCTATGTTGAAAGGATCTGCTCCATATTTATGTCCCTTTTCCCCCCAGGAAGATCTTTGAGGACCTATTTTGTCAAATTGCGTTAGACAAGAGCAGTGCTTTAACCATTTCATCACATTAAGTAGGATTCTAAAGTAATATAATTTTTTAAGATAATGGGGGATTTTTTTCTTTTCCTGGAAAAGAATAGAAAGAAACTAGCATAATTTTTTTCATTATTTTTTCATCTGGCATTTACGCCCTCTTTTATTATTTGGAGCATCATTACTGACGATATGGCAGGCAACATATTGCTGTATTAACAAGGTCATTCAGTCACAAAATCACATTAGCAGTGAAAATGACAGAATTGAGTGTAGTGACAAATAAGGCAGGTGCTCATCTTGTGTATAGAGGGTCTCAGGTTGAAATTAACACAATGTGGAAGTAGAAGAAAATTCATCCACAACTCCTGTCCACCCTGCACAACTCATACAGAGACATCTTCAGCTTTTTTACGTAGACAAGGAAAATTTGTGAAGTCTGTAGCTTCTTTTGAGCTATACTTATAAAAATCCTATATGTAACCATAAATGCTACAGAATATTGAGCAAAACAACCCTCTTTCAATGTTTGTGTGCGATACCAACACGGTGACAGATTTTACAGCAGGGAATACAGCAAGTAAGAGATCCATAATTCAATTAAGGCAGGTATTATACAAAAGCTTTGCTATCTAATAAGAAGTCTAGGTAGCAACTTCTTAGGCACAGCCCGGAGCAGAGGTCTAATCTGCCCTGCCAGCAAACCTCTCCAAATCACAATTCCTTCCACGCTTCCTCCTGGCTCTTGTGCATAGCAATATAGCTCTGGCATTTACCACCTGCACAGGGCACCGTCCTCCTGCACTGACTCTCCTGAGTGGCTCGGGGAGGAGGGACGGGAGCCCCACCAAGCCCTGAGCAGTGCTCCAAGGGAGCTGTGTCGCCCAACGCCCCCAGACCTGGGGAAGCCGGAGGGATAAGACGGGGTGAATGGTTTCACCTGGATGCAGGCTTGTAATAAAATTGCATGAAACAAATAGCAGGCATTGCAAAGAGTAGTTAAACTGGTAATAATTCAATGGGAAAACACAAAACAGATTAAACCTTCCTGCAGCCCTGCTCTCTCCTTCAAAATTCTTAAGCTCCAGAGACCAAAGAACTAATGAAAAAAAATCTGATCAGAGTCTTGATTAGAGCCAGATGAAAAAGGCAAGTTGTCTTTCCTCAATTCCTTGTCATATCTCTATTTGCTACAAATTTTCAAGGAATTTCTCAGCAACAGACATTCAACTGGGTTTTCAGAAAGCTTTTCCTGCTTTTAAATGATTATCCCTTTTTTGTCCTTGTTGAAAAATGTAAGAATTTTTGTTAGAAAAATGTGATATATTAGTCCTTTAGTTCATTTAAAAACGTGCTTTCGAAAAAGTATTTTAATTATTGCTGTCACTCGGCTAAAGATCAATAATTACTGGGGTGAAAAGAAAAACCCCACAAGCAAAACAAAAAAAATTAAGATTCCTGTAAAAAGTGATCCCCAGCCTGGAAAGCACTTTGTAACCCTCAGCTCCTACAGACTCCTTCTGAAGTCTATTTCAAAAACATGGTCCAGAAAGGCCAGAGGAAACCTCACAACTGAAGAAACATATCTACCTGCCTTTAGCATTCTCATCGCTACTATGTCTATGAAAAGATGAGACTATCTGGTTCAAGACTTATAGAGACTCCAAATTCCTACAAAATTTTCTACCCCAGGATCTCACCGAACTTAATTTTTAAAGAAATTAAGCTCATCGCGGTCTTATGAGCTCTCCGTTTAGCAAAGAAAGAAACCATGTCCAATGGACGTTGAAGCATGCACTCTGAAACCTTTCTCTTCCCTTTAGATTCAGTTGGAACTTTAAATGTTCAGCCCCTGGTTTTTCCTTCATAAATTATGTTGATTACATGATTTATTCAGAAGCAGACCACTGGGAAACCGGAGAGCTGTCTACTTGCCAGAATCCCTAGGCATGGGCTGCTGCAGGCATAGCCATGGACAGAAGGGGGCTCATGGGAGGTGCTGAACAGTGATACAGGTGCAGACATACATTAGGTCACATGCTAAACTGGACATCAAGGCATGAACCCGCTGAACACCGCCTCACCAAGAGGCATCCATTTGAATACTTTGGTCTTATCCAACTACAGCAAAAGCTGCAGAGTTTCATGTGTTCCCACTTCTACTTACAGAAGCAGCCAGACTTAGGTGACAGTAGGAAAGCTGATGTTTGAGGAAGGACTGGGAATAGAATATAAAACCTCTGGCTCCCCTGAACCTTGTCTCCTCACCTGTTCTCACTTGGTGTGACTGAAGATTCATTACTAAGGTTGGTATTTGCACTGGCTGGATATACCTGGGGATACTGTGCAAAACCTATCAAGCCACAGAAAATTCTTTCCCTTTAATAATGCTCTGTTGAAGCTTTTAAGCACCATTATCCATCCCATGCACCAACTTCGTAGGCACAGCTGGCCTTTCACTAAGAAAGGAAATATTTCCGTCTTAAAGTAATTTGCTGCTTATGAACTGTCCCAAAAACTTAAGGTATTTTTAAGGCACACTCTCATTTCAAAGAAATTTACATAGAAGCATTGACATTCTTGTAAATGAGTAAGGTGTTGTGCATCATCTGTAATGAAAGCAGTTCGGAGAGTCTCACTGAGCACCTATGCAACCCAAGGAGGCGTTGATTTTCACTAGGTACCTACATAATGCTTAGAAAAACAGGATCATGAACATAACTTGGCTTTCCAGGCACTGTCCTTTATGTACTTAAATTATTTACGTTGAAAAATACTTCAGGTTTAAAGCAGATTTAGTGCAGTAGAGACTGAGGTTTCAAAGAACAAGAATGAAGCCCTAATTCTGGTTACATCAGTACGAGTTTTGCCCTCCACAGTTCCATTGCAGAAGAAAATCAAAACCACCACCCACCCACCCCATCCCCTGAACAGCTCGGTAACTTTCTAAAAGCTTTTCACCTCAGAGGTATTTAGATATGTAATTCCTATGGACTACAAGGGGGTATAGCTGGACAACTCACTCTTCTGAACAGTGGAGTGGGAGAGGTGCTATGCTGATAGTGAGAGCCCACACAGACAGTCAGACTGCAAACACAAGTCTTTGTATTTTACACTTTCCAGGGTAGAGGCCATTTTTTGCTGTATGCTGATTCTGGTCTCTGGTAATTTACATGTACGTGTCTTGTATTACACATAAGGAGTGATTGTCTCCAAGTTCTGGGACATGCCAGGGTCACCCATATGCATTACCAGCTCCAAGCGGAGACTCATGTCCAGGAGGTACTTGGAGCAAAGCCTGTCCCCAGGACGCACAATGAGGGGGTTTGCTGAGGGCAGCAATTTCCTTTCTACTTGGATGCCTAAAGCCCTAGAGAAAGGCAACTCGGAACTCCAATAGGAGCTGAAGCAGATCATCACCTTGGGAACATCAAACCGCCTTATTTGATCTGACTGCTCAGAGCAGAGGTCATGGCTTCCTGCTGCTTCCCTTTTGGCTCGGGACGCATCAGTGGTGCACATAACAGAATAAATGTACTGGTAATGGGACTTCAGCAAGTCACTCATGGGAAGATATCCACCTTCATAAATAAAATCTTCAAAAGGGGCAGGTATATTGTAAAAAATATTCCGTGATGCAAGGTATAATAATTCTTCCCTATGTTACAATTTCAGGGTGCCAAAATGTTTGGCTGAACTTGTTTAAGACATAAAGTTGAAGACAAAGTAGCTTTTGAAAGAAATGTCCAATTAGCTTCCTTTTCTGATTTTTATTTGTCCTGAAATTAGATTTTACTGCAATTGTGTTTACAAAACTTGTGCTGTGGGATATCTTTCCTCTGCAGTCTGTCATTGCTAATGAGCAAAGGACACAGAAAGTTCTTACAGCTCTTTTCTCTCTTATCATTCCTCAAGGTGAACTATGATTTCTTTCAAGAGCTTTGCTTGCAGAAAAGTAAGGATTTTGTGAAAGACCGAGGCAAAAATATTAATTGCTTTTTCCCACTTTACTGACAGTTCCAATAGCAGCAAATGTTATTGCAAAGGAGGAAAAAAGCCTCCCACTGTCAACTGCAAGATCACATCAGTCCTGAAGTCAGCTCAACCTTTGCTGTTCCGCCCACTTTCTTTCCCCAGTAAAGTCCTGGGAGGGTGAAAAGGCATACTCTCCAATACAACAATTATGGAAAAAGTCAGAGAAGATTACAATCACCAGGCAAATTAAGTGAAGCAGTAAAAGTGATTCCTGCAGGAGTAGAATCTTTCAGATCCTGGAAGGGAAGGGAGGGAAGAGCAGTAATAGGAAACTAGAAAGGAAATTATATTTTCCCCTTTTTCTTCACAAGAGGTGAACTTTCCTCAAAGATGTCTGATTTCAAGACAAAGGTTGCACTATTAGATGCTGATTTCATGCCTTAGAAATAATGGATAAGACAAACCCATATAATATTTGCCATCTAGAGTAGAATATTGATTTATGTTTTTTTCTTCTGCCAGCCAGCCAAAAAAAGCCCGAGTTAAATCAGACTGTGTGGCAACTTCAGGTCACTGTAATTCTCTTTAGTTCCTCTCCTTGTCAAAAGCCATGATATCAAAGCTGCCCTTTTGTTCCCCTTAATTCTATAAAACACGATCCCTGTCTCTGAGTTTCCCTACCTCCTCACGCAAAGATGAAGAATAACTCAGAAACTTGGACTCAGACATATCTCTAATGATGATCTGAACTTGAAGAGCCAGTGGAGATCGCTTTGCACAGCCCTACAGATAGACTGCACTACCTGGGAGGTGGAGGATTGTAATGTGACTGAGAATCAGGGTCTGCAGCAGAATTGATGACAAACAGCTAAAAGTAATGTGTCAGATTCCACCTAACTTTTTCACACAATATGATCCTTTTGAGGACTGCCTGAACCCTCACTGGCTCCTGCAAAAACCCATAAATACTGAAGGCCATAGGTAACTACACATTTTGCATTCAGTGTCTCTAGGCATACACCCAGAAAAACCTCAGATTGGAAATGAGCAAAGCAGCTCAGCTTCAACTCTTAGTTTTGCAGTTCTTCATGAAATAAGAGCTCTCCTGCCTCTATCCCCTGAGGCCCCAGAACTGCCAAGCTTGCTGCATGCCTTGTTTCTCGGGCTTTGCAGAAAAATGCAGCTATCTGTTCTCCTTGAATATACAGCCAGCTGCAGGGAAAGCATTGCCTTCATCCCAGGCTGTGTCAAATGGCTGAAGTACGTCTCGTTGGTAGTTCAGCTTGGCCCGAGGGGCATTTAAAGCTACCTCTCCCACAACGGTGTGTTTTTCTTGCTGTTGTGGGGTGGAAGCAACCCCATTTCCCACAGCCACAGCTTACGGATGTAAAGGTGGAACATAAATCAGGATGTTCTTCTGGGAGAGAACTGGAGCCAGGGCATGGGTCACTTCTTGAAAGACAGCTATAGATGAACAGTGGTGGGTTTGGGGTATTTTTTGGTTTGTTTAGTTTAGTTTGCTTTTTTACATCTTATAATCTCTAACTGTACAACTTCTACCTAGATTTATAGTAAGTTATTTCCTAATGGGCCATTTCTTTTGTTACAGACCATATGAGATAACCACAACACCAACAGTTGTATAGCACATGAATTTGTTAGAAAGCACTTGTCCATCATTTTCTACTCATCAGGCATTTCTGACAAGATGATGATGAGCATAAAGAGCAAGTAGTCACAGTCTCAAATTTCGCTATAGTCTTTACTAACAGTTTGGAACAAGCTTACTGAAGAGTTTCAGCATCCATGCAGGGACAGGAATGATTCTCACACATTGATACGATGCACAGTCGATTCCCATTTATTGGTCTGCTTGCGTGGTTATATACATTTTTCATATCTGTACACGTGATCACGCTTATTCAGATAGGCTACAGACATAAATCACGCGCTGTTCACGCACCCCATATTCCCTTATGATTGGTAACTATGCACTAGCGCTAATAGCAACAGGCCGCCTCCATGTCCTTGAACACATCTTGTTTTTGCTAACACACATCATGTGCACTATCAGAACTTTCTCAATTGTTATTCTTAGCTGTCCTTTCCAGTGGCCTGTTCAGTTATGCTAACTGTTTTGCTTAAGC
>Ga0065711_1002106_pt1 | contig 37067 bp, 24 predicted proteins | sample Hoacrofraction12_FD_59098 | JGI IMG/M metagenome (GOLD analysis project Ga0065711, IMG submission 59098) | Hoatzin crop microbial communities from Cojedes, Venezuela - Epithelial fraction 12 v2 (version 2) | ecosystem: Host-associated > Birds > Digestive system > Esophagus > Crop | place...
TCCCGGCACCGAGGTCAGGCTGACAGGCCTGTAGTTCCCAGGATCCTCCTCCCGGCCCTTTTTCTAGATGGGTGTTAAATTCACTATCCTCCACTCATCTGGGACCTCCCTTGTTAGCCAGGACTGCTGATAGATGATGGAGAGTGGCTTGGCCAGCTCCTCTGCCAGTTCCCTCAGCACTCTTGGGTGGATTCCATCCAGCCCCACAGACTTGTAAGCATCCAGGTGGCATAGCAGGTTGTTAACTGCTTCCTCCTGGATTATGGGAGGCTTGTTCTGCTTTCCTTCCCTATATTCCAGCACTGGGGGCTGACTACCCTGGGGAAAACCAGTCCGACTAATTTAAAGACTGAGGCGAAGAAGGCATTAAGTATCTCAGCGTTCTCCTCATCCTTGGTGGCAATGTTCCCCCTCTCATCCAATAAGGGATGGAGACTCTTCTCGGCCCTCTTTTTGCTGTTGCTGTATTCATAAAAACATATTTTGTTGTCCCTTACAACAGTGGCCAGCCTGAGTTCTGGCTGAGCTTTTGCCTTTCTAATTTCCTCTCTGCACAACCTAACGAGACCCCTGTACTTGAGTCGCCTGCCCTTTCTTCCATAGGTGGTAGACCCTCCTTTTTTCCTGAGTCCCAGCAAGAGTTCCCTGTTCAGACAGGCCGGTCGTCTTCCCTGCTGGTTCACCTTGCAGCACATGGGGACAGCCTGCTCCTGCGCCTTTAAGACTTCCTCCTTGAAGAATGTCCAGCCTGCCTGGACCCCTTTGCCCTTCAGGACTCTCTCCCAAGGGACCCTCTCAGCCAGCATCCTGAACAGCCAACGTCTGCCCTCCGGAAGTACATGGTGGTGGTTTTGCTGGCCCTCCTCTTAACTTCACCTCGAACCGAGAACTCTATCATTTCATGGTTGCTAAGCCCAAGATGGCCTCTGACCACCAGATCTCCCACCAGTCTTTCTCTGTTAGTATACAGCAGGTCTAGTGAGGCACCTCCCCTGGTAGGCTCATGTACCAGCTGCGTCAGGAAATTACCTTCCACACACTCCAGGAACCTCCTGGAGTACTATGATCCGTTACATGTATTATGATCCATTACTCTCCACAGTGAATTTGCTTGTATGGAGCCAAGGAAAGACCATTCCTGTTTTACATTAATAAATCTAGAATCTTTCTTGAGAGCTAAGGATGTATGAGTATACTCGGTGTCCAAACTGCTGACCTCCCCCAAGAACAACTGCAGAAAAAAATGCAAAGCTCTCTTCACAGATCTAAAACTAGAAACAAACACAGCAGTAACTGTGCCCACTTAGCTCCCTGTGAGAGTGAGGAAATCAATGGGCAATTATAACTTCATTAACTCTGATTTGCGCTGCCACCCAGGTGCTGTTCCCGCATGGGGAAAATGCTGTTCCTGCAGAGGGAGGGCCTGACTTGGAGGTAAAATGGACTCAGATAGGATTTATTTCCTCAAAATTATGCAGTGCACTAAAAGCAAGTAATTCACGCCTTTTCCTGTTTACTAGAACATTTAAAACACTACTAAGTTGCAGAAGAGGAAGATGCAAAGCAGCCACAGAAGCATAAGCCCAAGGACTGCTGCTAGGACTACCTAGCCATCTACGCATTAAAGGAGAGGCTTGAGACCAAGGGGATAAAACTACAGGAAAAGGAAAGAAAGAGAGGTCTTACCACCATAAAACAGAACTTTACGTATGCGAAAGAAAGGTTGAGCTTGTGACAGAAAAAAGACAAAAGTGAACTGTAACAGCTCAAACATGCAGGACAACGAAGAAAACCAACCAAGCCCAAAGATCTCCTCATCCCCAACATCTCGTACCATCTGTCTTCCCCCCTTCAATGCACCCTGCATGGTTTTGATCAGCTTTTTTTCTTTGTGAAGGGAAATGTTTAAGAGCACTTGAAGGTGACATGGAAACACATCAGCTAGAGGTGTACTTTGAAAACCCATTTAAAAAAAGTAACGAGCACAGGAGCCATCAGTCTTAGCACATTTCTGTTCTGCTTTATAACCTGCTGGCTTTTAAAGAGCTTAACGCCAGCAACAGCGGAAGAGCGCACAGACATTTTGCAGCAACTGCTGTGTTTTATCCTGAGAAGACTGCAGAGTTCTGTAAGTCTCTCAAATTTCCTCAGCAGATTTCATCTGCATACAGTCTCCTCCGGAGAAGAGCTTTTAGGGTCACCAAGGCCATATTATTAAGGCATTAAAAGGGAACCGCTTCCTAGCAGCGCACTTTCTAGTGTCATGTCTAGTTCTATTTTTCAGGCAGAGAACAAGAGTTCCACCACATGCTTAATCTGCAGATCATCTTCTTGATTGTCAGCCTGCTCTCCATGGGTTAATTCCTAGCAAATAATGCCGAATTTCTGCAAAGAAACTCTAATAGGTCCTGAGACTGTTAAAGCATTAACACTTTAGACAGCTGGCATCTGTGTGCGCATCTGATCCCCCTCCCCTTATTAGAAGTGAGAATGTGGCAGAACGATTTATTTCAAACCTGCCTGCCAAGTCTACTCAGTCTCTCTTCCTAACAGAGACACTTCCAATTTACAACCCTCCTAATGCTGATGTGTCCAAAATAAGATGAAACGTTGCTGTCAAGGATGACATTGATACTATGTTACTGTCTTTTAACGTCTTCCTAATAAAGGAAAAGCAGGAGACCTCTTTCCTTGGGGTGTTTGTGCTTTCCAGGTCACACAAGTTTCACAAAGGACAGCAAGAAAACTAGTAACTCCAGTTACCAGTGGGCTCACAAGGCGGTTATCCAGCTGTTGAGTACCAGTTAGCGTCCCAGTGGTGGAGCTAACTCTTTGACTCGGAAAAACCATCCTCTACACTACAGTGACTCCAGGATAGCACGATCTTGCCAGCGAAGTCTGGGCCACACAGCATGTCTATCCCATCTGTTTTAGTCTTGGGCTGATGGGGAGTAAGGGACACTTCTCAATGCCTCGTTCTGTACTGCCTTCACCAGCAAGGAGGGAAGGGACAGGTCTGCTGTTCACAGTGCCCTGAGCTGCCACTGCTTTGGGGGAGAGAGAGAATAAAACCAGCAGAGTAGATCTTGGAGCTTCTGCAGTGTCTCAGAAGCTGGGTCTCCTTAGGGAAGATGAAGGCATAAGACAGGTCTGCAGTGCACCTGCCTTCCAGCAGTCAAACACACTGCTGCCGTGGCTACGGCTACCAGTTACTAAATATATTTTAAACAGAAAATAGGTGTTTCATCTTCGTGACTTGAACATTTTACACATTAGCAATCTAACCCTGCAGAAGGTGCCCAAAGAACACATGCTGCAGCATCCAGAAGTTAGCAAGATTTCTGCTTGTGAAGCCCCTAAGCACTATATTCTAGGTATAAATTAGCATTTATATGTTACCCTGCACAGGCTGCATAGTGCACATGGGGGTAAGCTCCATCTGGGAGAGGCAGTTAGCTGCCACCCACGGGGAAAAAGGAAAACAGCTCACACAGCCAGGCACTGCTCCCCAGCTCAGAGAAGCCATTTCCCACCTAGGCCTCCCAGCTCTCTTCCACACTGCGTACTGGAGAGCAACGTGGAAGCATCAGGCTGGAAGGAGGGAGGGGACAGTCTCACACAGCCAGGCCCACAATCTTTTGACACCAAAGCCATTTTATGGCCTTTAAGCTAGAAGAAAATTTACTTCCACTGCAGAGTGAAAGGGCCAGAGACACTCAAGCATCACCCCAGCCAGGAGGGAAGGAACAGAGCCACACATGAACTGGAGCTCTGACCTCAGCAGTTAATTCTTCATCAGACATTATCTACATCATAATGCCTGCGATTCAGCAATGGGACTATTGCCCAGAACTGCTCAGTGTATCTGGTATTGCCAAAAAACAACTGGAGTGACTAGTCAGAATAGGAGTCTCCTTACAGCACACACCCTCCATTTCCGCAGCAGCAGTACGGTCTTCCAAGCCGTCTTTGCAGATCTGCTCATCACTGGCATAAAACTACAGAACACTAAAGCTAATATTAGCAACTACATCCAAAGTGCTAAAACTACGGGAAACAGATGAAAGTCTTTCCCTACTCACAACTATAAACTCTACCAAGGAGCATGAACTTACCACTTGGGGAGGTGAATGAGCTCATGTTATCCAGGACTTGGGAACAGAACATAAGGGAAAATATCATGAAGAAAGCTAGAAGTAAGTGTTATACTCTGGGTTCATGTGCACATATCTCCACAAAACAGATTATGTTTTGTTGCAGAGAGCTCCTGATGCATACAGATCTTGGAGCACACCAGAAATGTACCCAGGGATTACTCCACACGCTGGCAAAGACATGAATACGAAACTCTTGGTGTAGGTAAACTGGTAGACAAATTAGCAACTCAAACTGAGAAATGACAGAGCCAAGAGCTGAGGACAGCAAATCTAATCATCATCCTTCACATCACTTAATCTGTTTCCTTTAATCCTTTTTTCCCCCCCTCATTTAAAAGAAACGCAGCGAGCTAATCCAATCATCTGTATTTAAAATACACGTACTCAGGGCTGTAACTGAACTACTGTAGAGCTTCTTCTAAAGGTTATCTCTGTAAATTTCTGGAGAGCAAAGCAGTGAGGAATCACGCTTGCCTGAAATAGAACTCTGCACCCTGTGGATTTCTTGAATATCTATTTGGAAAAGACACACAGCAACACAGACTCTATCATTGTTCAATCCTTCTGCAGGACTGGCACAGCTAAAGTACAAATATATGTACCACGCAATTTTTCAGCTTTCATTCAAAATGCAAACCCTTCCCAGTCCATCAGCCGCCCTTGCGTCAACTTTTCTCATCAAGAAATGCTTTGAAGAGGGATGCTCTTTCAGCAACTATTTCCTATGCACTGATGTACTCATGGGTGGAAGCATTATGCCAATCCTTCTCTTAAGAAGCTCACAAGTGACCAGAAGGATGTCGGGAAAAGCTAAAATAAGCCCAGATTCAGCAGGGGGGACAGAGTCAAAGGGGACTCTATGAGATGCAAACAGAGAACACCTGGGAGGCAGAGTTAACCTGGCCACTGGCAATCACATAGAGCCATTTAAAAGAGGGAGGTGGGGGGGAAATTAAAGTCATGTCCCCTTTGACAGTCAAATTCACATACGCAATCAGTAACCCTTTTAGAGCTGCATTTTGGATACAACAGGGAAAGGGCGTCTTAGGAAAGTCAGCAACCAGATCTGGAGAGATCCAGTTCTCATGGCTGCTAATAAAGGAGGAAGATCTGGCACTTTCAACATGCTGAAGAGCAAACTGCATTATAAATTCGTGAGGGTGAGTGCACAGGGTTTAAATAAGCACAAAATGGAAAGGGGAGCCAAAACGGTTTGAATGAGCAGAAAGTGAACATGAAGTTACCACAGTTGCCTTATCTCTAACACATGAGCAAATAGCAACAGTAAAAGAGTCTTCAACATAGTTACTAGGTCTCAGTCCTTCCCAGTGTCTGTCCTTACATTGACATGACCTCACAAGACAAAGGCACTGTGGGGGTACAAGCATACATAAAAAGTTCCTAACACAAAAGTGAGAATGTTTCATCCAGAACCTGCAGCCTGCTGAATTCAAGCCTAGAGCTGCCAAAGGGTGTCCCCCCACAGCACAGTCTCTACCCCTGTTGCACTGACAGAGAGTAAGAAATAGACGGAGTCAATCTTCTTCTCTCACAGAGCAACCCCACAGACTGTGAAGAACAAAATGCAGGAAACTCTCTCAGCTGACAGTTTTTTTCCAGCAGTTTGAATTAAGAGCCTAATGGGCTGGCACTCCCATAAGTGAGCCTTGATCAAACTGTGAGCAAATGGATTGAGCACGATTTTGTGAGTGACCAAAAGCAGTAACATGACAGGAATTCAGCTAGCATGCCATAGGCAGCCCTGGCACTTCTGTTTTTTCATAATATCACCTTACAGATGATCAGAAAACCTGACCCTGCAAAATACTGGGAAAACAACTGCTACCGTAGCTGCAGACCTGGTGGGAGTTGGATGTTCTCCGAACCTTGGAAGAAGCGGATTGCACTGTGCAAATGAATTTCCAGAACTACAAACAAGTGCAGAAACTGCAATTGACAATCAGAAGCGTACTCCAAGCAGTGGAATTCCTTTCCAGGAGTTTGCTAGGCTCTCCGTGCCTAACTCCTTTTTAAAAACAGTAAAATTCTTCTTTTAGTAGAAGGCTGGTGAAATTATGTAAATACTCATTCAAAATGAAGATGTCTGCAGCAGGATTTGTTCTAACAGCATGTTTTTGCCAGTGGCTTAGACCATCTACACTGTATCATTCAGGGAACTACAGACATGGCACAACCCAGAGTCCACCTACTTCTCCAGCCCTTTCTACCACTTGTACATTGCAGAAAGATGCTGCTGCTGATCTAAGCCATCAAATCCTCAGGCCAAGGCAAAATTCTCATTTCAAACCAGCTAGGATGAAAATGAACGGCTTGCAACACAGCCTGGCACACAGGTCTAGAGCTTATGCAGATCCCAGCCTCAATTCTCACCCATAAAGCAGCTGTCACAAACAAACCACTAGAAATCCCTGCTCCAAACAGTGGTGCTACTAATGTGCTTAAGCCTCATTTAAACCCAATGGATGTCGAACAAGAGATCAGCAACAAGTCAGATGGCAGCAGTGAGGAATTCTCTTACCTTCCATGGCATACTTCATATCCTGGGCAAAAAGACTCCACATCACCTCCGCGCTGATCTTCCCAACAGCAAGCTCCTGAGGAAACCTGAGGGGACATTTGGGAAAGGCTTTCACACATAACAGAGCAAAGGGCTCTTTTTTATTCAGCTCTGAGTTAAACTACAAGCTGAAAAGCTCAACATTACAGACATTTCCTTTATCATAGATAAATGACCAGGTGGAAACTGGACATCATGGACTGGACTCTGTGGCACAGATTAAATAACCTGAAAACAACACTGCTATTGAGACTGTTTTTACACAAAAAGCCAGGCCCTGGATGTCCCTCCTAGAAAAGATGCATACAATAATTCTGGGAATGTGATCTCAACGCCCTTGCACCTTTTTCCCCTTTCTTGTCCATATTTCTTTTTTTTCATTTTTTTCCTTTTTGCCTAGGGTTACTAGCCTGACAGGTGAACACTAACCAGGTGTCCTTGCCATGTTAAATCAATAATCACCAGGGCACAATCCAGCTCTTTGCGTATAATACCTTGTTAGATATCTCCCTCTCTCCTGCCCTGTGGGACTGCTGGAGGAGTATCCACCGGTTAAACAGACTGGTTTCAGGTTCCTTTCCAATGCTGTGTCAACCCCACCCAATGCCGTCTCCTAGCGCTGCACCGAACACCACGTTGCTAAATCACAGCGTAAGGTATTGTCACCATGGCACCACTGTGTGCTTTAATGCGCATCCCAGAACTGCTCAACGTCAGAAAAAACCAAAAGAACTCTCACCCCATTTTCAGGTGCCTCCCTGAGTTCAGGATTGTAATAATCAGGGTGTTTGTGCTCGAACGCCATCGTAACTGAACCTTTTGAAACTCCTCCATCCCAATCAAAAAGAGTTATTTATATAGACAGAGACAGATAAGACAGAGAGACAGACAGACAAGATAAGTACTTCTATAAATACACAAATGACAGAAGAGATAGAAAGCAGTTTAACAAATAAAGCAGAGCACACAGAGACTAGTATTAGCCATGCAGGACACTGAAGATTCTTACTGATTCAAGACTGGGGTGTAAGAATTCTTATCCTCTTCTATGATGGAAACTATCAAAGTGATGAGCTTGGGCCAGAAATCCAGGTTCCTGATGCTGGGGCCCTGTTCCTCAGGAGGAAGGTCTTGATTTTTGTTCTGGGAAGGAAGCCGTTGGTAAACCAGTGTAAATTTAAATGGGAAAGAAATAGCTGACAAATGTAGTTCACCATACAAACTCCAAACACTAATTACCTGTGTACCCTTTCTTCTGCAGAGCTTAGAATCATTAATGTCTGCTGGCAACTTGCATGATCTAATGTAAAACACAGTAACACGCCAAACCACGTTGCTTACTGGTGGCCTCAAACCCATATAATCCATGTTTTGCCATTTACCATGCCAAGAGCTGGCTAGGCTCCAGGAGACCTGCTGAGACAGCGTTTGCTCTAAGCTTGTTGCTAACACTTGCTTTTTAGGTGCCTGGGTTGATGACTATATCCACGTTGACACATTGTGTGTACATTACTGCGGTGTGGCCAGCAGAGCTCTCCTGGATTTCCAAACAATTTGTGTCTAGAGGTACCTGCTAAGCCCAGTGCAGGACAACGGATGCCAGAAAACAAGACAAAACGTCACTGCTTGAGGTTTGTCTCTGCTAAAGACAGTTATCCTGACCAGTCTACATTTGGTCTAATAAGCTTTTGCTCACTCAAAGCTGCATCCAACATTCTCTTCACAAATAACTGCTCATGAAATAAAATAGCTGAGACTGGCAAAATGGATCATAATTAGTTAGCGTAAAACACTTATCATCCTCCACTTACTAATTAGTGCTCATTAATTGATTACAAGCTTTCCGCATTCAGAAGATAACAAGTCACATAATTTTGTGTTCGCTTTTTATATTAATTAGTATTCTTGTTATTATCATAAGAAAATCAGAAACTTGGATTTCTGCCCATTTATCAGCTACTCACAGGATCTGTCTGGTACTCGCGACTGTACAGCTCATGACAATTGTTGAAAATGTACTCGTAGGTGGAGTTGAGACAAGCTTTTACACAGTCCTTTACTACCTGGCTGGCTCGGGGTGGACTCTGCAGCTCTTGGACCTAGCAAGGAGACAAGAGAGAGAGTCAAACAAAGTACTGTTCATGAATCAGACTGGGAAAGAACAAGTCACTGGGGTTTGGGAACTACCCAGGAGTTGGTGGATCTGCTTTCAGCGACATGTGCTATCGGTGACCTGAAAACATGAACGGGTCGATCCCCCCCAGGCATGAAATGGCAGTGACAACACTTCTGTCCCTGCAGGATCATTTGGAGCATAAAAGAGATTCTGAAGTGCCAGGGAAGATTCTTCAGAATAAATAAATCATGTGGCTTGATATGTGTATAATCTGAGCCAAGCACACACAGTTTCTGCTAAATCTATAGGATTTTGCTACGAAGCCAGTGAGCAGTCTTTTCAAATATTGGAAGAACGTGCAACAGACTAGTGGAGCACATTATATCCGATCCGGAAAGTCTTGCTGAAGACCGAACACTTGCATGCCTCTAAATACAGTAACTTTCTTCAAGGAAATCTTTCTTCACAAGCTTCACTGAATTTTAAAGCACACCAGAATAGTTAGGGACATGCCAATTGAGACACCTTGTCCTCTTGCAACAACAGCTCTTTTCATTATTTCATTGCTAGGTTGCTTTAGAAAAACACTGCAGGGTTACTTTAAACTAAACAGATACACAGGCATCACCCTGCAAATAAAACTATAACCTGAGATAATTCTGATATTGTCACTACCTCTCAACTTTTTGGAGTATTTCTATAAAGCAAACTTTCAATACAGACATATTGTCTGAATGAACACTTAGAAAATAGAGTTCTAAAACATCTTTTACCCTAGAGCTTAAGGGTAAAATATTAAGCACTTCCTGAAATAGCTCAAATTAAAGACTTGCTTTGTTTTGATATGATAAAAATTACTAAGTGACATGTGCTAGCCTACAACAGTATTTTTAAAAAAGTTTAGAAACAAAAATTAGGAATTAAAAATAATCTCATTACACACTGCTACACCAACTAACTTAGCTACAGAACCTGCACATTAGCATGCACATTAACTCTCTTGGATCTCTACTGAGAGATACTACCTTATTTCAGTATCTTACCCTCCAAGAAATAAATTTTAAAATATTTACTAGATAAAAGATGCTGAAGAGATGGTAGTGACTGATAAATGTTACAGACAGTTTTCAAGAAAAGCTTCTTAATGTTATTAACAAAAGTAAATTATCTTCCTAAAACCAGACAATTTTCTTTTTTGCTCTTTTTTTTTAAAAATTATTTTGTGCCCTATTTATAAGTGAAGAACCCCAGGGAAAAAACAGCTTTAACTTTCATGATGCAAAATACAGTGAAGTAGAGATAAAACGTGGATATTTATTACATGGTCAGCAGAAGATCTCCATTTTCCTTAAGTGTCTAAAGCACAATGATATGAAATAATAGTCTGAAAATGCGAAAGTAACTCTGGCAAAAACTGCAGAGGCTCCATTCCCATACCCACGCACAACACTACCTTCATCCTGAAAAAAGTGATGCTGGTCAGCAAATCCACTGTAGACTTCAGATCTTGCAACCGCTCACGGCTGCTGGCTGGGAAGTTATTCTGTTGATAGAAAAGGGAAATCCTGTTGGAAAGCACAGTCAGATCCATGCAAGGCTTCAAGCATGTGCTAAATAAGGAAAGTGTCTTGGAAACATTTCTTGCTTGAGAAGCTTGTACCAGTCAAAACAATGCTCAATAAATAAGGCCTTTTTGCTGCAGGAGCTTATCTGCTTAATTAAATAGCTTCTTATATGAATGTAAAGTTTGCGGATGCCAGGAAACTGAGAATCCTCGATGGCAGGAGATCTCTCCTTGGCTTTGGAAGGAGCAGGCAGGCAGCAACAGCCTCACCAGTGGCAGCGCTGGCCTCCCACCTGAGGATGCTCGTGCGTGCCCTTTCCTTTCTGCACTCACCGCTTGGATTTTGGCTTTTCTTCTGAGACACGAAGAGGTGTGGTATATTAGCAACCTCTCCAGAGAAACAAACTGGACTGAGAAGGGAAAATAAGTGCTGTTCCCTGTCAGAAGTCATCATAATCACCCAGTCCCCTGTAAGATCCAATCTGCCAAGATAAGCATTCATTCTTCCGTGCCTCCTTTCCTCTAATGCATTTATTTTACATACTCTGCCCACTGCCCTGCTGTTCGTAACAGTAGTTTCCTCTTCTACTCTCTGGATTCCACTGAAATAAGAAGTGTCATTGTCCCTTCCAGATACAATACATATGTGCGCACATATATATACACGTAAATGCATATGCTGAATGCAGCAAGCTGTGCTTCTTGCAAGAGACTGTTCCCTTTCTAACCTCAGGCACTGTGCCCTTTCCTACATTCCCACTCTCTCCTTCTTGTGTCCTTTAACAGCACTCATGTTGCTCAGCATGTTCTTACACTCAGGCTGATGGGACTGGTTTTGCTGCAAGCAAAATAGCAAAGGCAACCTGCACTTGGATAGTCTCTTCATATCTGTACATTCAAAAACTGTTAGAGACAAAGGTAAAAAGGGTGGAGGGGAACACGTTTTCATTTATTACTGAGGACTTGGAGAAAAATATGCTGTCTCTTGGCAGGAATTGATTATTGCTGCAGTTCAGCTAACCACTGCAAGCCATTTAATGCTCTTTACGATCATTCGTAGACGCTCGTTCCTAGACAATTTTCCTTCTAAACTTAAGTTGCCCACACATGGACTCTCTGGCACTCAGAGTATTTACCAAAACCAAAGACTTCTGCAGGTCAAGATTTAAACACAAACCATTGGATGAATGTTGGGGACTGAATGTATGCTCTTGATTAGAACATGATTAGCAGAAATTCAGCCTCCTCTATTCGCATGTCAGCTAGCGACCAACCACAAAAAAGAACAGCTGACATGCATACAGAATAACTGCATGTGCTCACAAAACATCAGAATAATTATTCAGAGGGTGACTTGGAGCTACTCTTGAGAGGGCTCTACCTCTCCCCTCCTCACCTGCCACGCTGCCCTGGAAAGAACACAAACTGGTTTGACACTTTCTTTTTCACAAATCTACACTGCTGGCTATTCATGGTTTTAAATGCTTACAAATAGCTTGACTAAATTAGGAGAAGGGGGAGGCTTAATCTGGGTAATTTAAGTTGTAAATTGCCATCTCCTGTCTCAAAAACTGGAAAGTAACACCTTTTTCTTCCAATAATTACTAAGAGCTCCCAAATTGTTTCATCCATTTCTCTAAATATACTGACATTTAGATAACATCTAAATTATTTAAACTACACAAATCTTTCCTGGTCCTTTACATAAGATCTTACTTGTTTGTCCAAGGTTTAGTTGCATTTGCCACCGGAAAGCATCTGTTATCGAAGACCAAGCAAATAAAAAAGGCATCACCACTGCAGATGCCTACTGCCATGTTTTGATAATTTTCTCTCTGCTACCCAGTGGATCAGTGCTCTTTTTAGACCTTCTCTTACTAGTAATGCAGTTTCAGAATAGCTCTTTACAGAACATTCCTTTTATCTTCTTTTGCACCTTGCCCCTTGTCCTTTTTGTTTGTCTTCCTAATGCACTACTTCTCCTAGCCTGCCCGTGTTTCCTTCCTCTATATGCTTTACTGTGTTTCAGATATACGCACTAACTGGAAGAGGATCTACTTTAAAGTAAATATATAAAGTCAAAGTTCACATTTTTCCACCATTTTAAAATTTTTCAATGAGCCAGTCACTAATTAAAATAATATAGCAAAGAACTTAAAAAAAAGCCAAGTCACATGATAAGACTACCTTTACTCTGCAGTAGTAAAGAAAGAAATTAGGGGGTTTAAGAAGCCTGATGGACTGCATTTGAAACCCATCTCTTCCCAATATGCTGAAGTGGGGGGGATCTCAACCTAAGAGCACATCTTGTAGATCCAGAGTCAGGGGCAGTGATTTGAGTTTGCCAAACCTAAAATGACAACATGGCCACAGGCCCTCTAAAAGACTTCTGTCCTACCAGGGGAGAATAAGTCTGTTTTCCCTTTGTAGATGATTCCTGAAGTAGCTTGTAAGAATAATTCAAATTCATTAATTCAATCCAACCTGCATTTCTGGGAGACTATCAGGGATGAGCATAGTTCACAAACCTTAAATGATTTCAGAAGTCTTGATGAAGTTATAACGGAAGAAAAAAAAACATGGTTTAAGTTCTATCCATAAGGAAAACAAAATAGTGTATTTGAACAACAAGCTTGTCATGACAATCCCATAAGACACAAACTACCCAAAAGGTTAGAAATGTAAAAGAAATCCAAATGGTGTGTTTCCCCTCTGCCCATCAGAATACCTGAAAAGCTTCTGTTTATTCCCACTCACCCTGTACATTGAGAGATCAATTCGAAGCGAATTATGAAGCTGGTCCAGAAGCTTCACAAATCGTTCTTTCTGTGGAGCACAAAACACCAATAAACATCACATATCATCACTGTCCAATCGATGTTCAGAGTAAGCAGCAGGATATCAGGGAATTAGTGTCAGATCTCAGGAGAGCGGGAGGGAGAAGTATGGATGCATGATATTGTGCAAACAGTATTTTCTTTCGATTCTTCGATTTACTCTTATACTGCCATTATTTCTGAAGTCTGTGTAACATTAGCGTTGTCAGAAAAATACTCCATTATCGCTCTGAAGTCAAGGCAGAACAAAAACCCCTCTGATCTCTAGTCTGCAATTTGCACCAAACTCATATTTAAGATAAAATATTTATCGGGAGATGAATAAAGGAACAGGCAGAAAAGGGTCTAATTCAGAGCAATGACACAGCTCCAAGATCTTTTCTATTCATTCAGTCTACAAATTTTCAGTCTGATGGGAAGCACGAGCGCTTTTCCAAATACTTTTGGAAAACTCTACCACATTATATGAAAAACATATTAACCATTAGGGGGATAAACTTTTTTATTTTGTTTTTTTCTTAAAGCAGTTGCTGTTTCTAAAAACAAAGTTCTGAATCAGATCGCACAGTATATTTTATCAACAGCATCACCACACAGTTTAATATTATTTGCTCATTTCTATACCATCTCTGCTCCAGTGTAATTTGAACACAAAGAACAAACATCAAAATGCATTACACTGATTAATATCTAAAAAGTGTGATGATGATGACAACAAAACCATTCTCTTTGTCTAGTCTAGAAGCACTTCACAGCTTCCAACTCCTCACAGCTTTAACGTTCCTTAAACAGAACAAGTTATTTATTGAAAGGCGGAAGAGCTGTAGACAAATTACAGAAGTCAGTTATAATGTCACCAAACATGCAAACATACCCCAAAATTGGAGGCTGCAAAGCGGTCTGAAGCAGACACATTTGTGGAGGCAGTGGTGTGCGCATAATAAGCATTGATATTGGCAAGTAAGGTGCTCATCACAGCTGGCACGCCTGGGCACATGTATTTAGAGGAGAGACATGCAAAATGCCTGCAAAAGGACAATTCTGTAAGTCATTCTGGTTTCTTGTGTAGCACAACCTCACTTTGTTTCTTTAATAGCCCCCTTACCCTGGCTGTCACCATGAACAGAGGGGTTCTCCCTTTCTGTAAATCTGCAGCATCTCAGAGCTTGCTCAGAAAGATGCCGTCTAGACAACAGATATGATCAAAAGCAAGAGAAATCCCTTCCCTACAGCACCTTCCAGATTATAAAATAGCTTCTCAACTCTTTGTTGCCAACAGCTTGTAACTCAGGTGACACCTTGGGTCCTGATGCCAATTCCTAGAACCAAGCCTGACACAGGGAAATCTATATAATTTGAGGCAGCCATAGATTCTGAGGAGACATGAGGCAGCAGCAATTGGAAAGCATTCGAGCACAGCGAGATCACGCACTAGTATTTCTGTGCTGCGCTGATACATGGTTCCTTAGGGCTAACCCTTCCAGATTGCAGGAAGCGTGCACGCTCATTTGCATTTTCCCATTTAACTGCTCTCATTAAAGTGCAAGGAACCCTCCTGCAGGAAATCTCAAAAATTATGCCAGAAGCATCCAGGCTTCTGAAATAACCATCAAAGAAAATGTTAGACATAAGGGGGCAAACGGAACTTAAGAGGTCTGATATTACAGGCAAGTAAAGTTCATTCCAACAGACAGGAGAGTTGGGCCATTTTTATGCAGTCCTTTTTAAGCAGGAATCCTCACTGTGCTCTCAAACTAAATTTGGGAACTATTTTTGGAATGCAGCTTTCTCCCTAAAGGATGCATCAGAGACATTAGCTTCTGTGCTAGTTAATCTACAAATGATTATAACCAAAAAAGCTCCAGTGAGAGAATTTCACGGGAATTCACAAGTCAGTATTTCAGATAAAGATGATATTGATGCCTGAATGTTAACTTGCTTCCTATATTGTATCTATGTACCAACAGGTCATTTAGGCACTTGTTAAATAGAGATAGAGACACAAAATGGCTTTGCTCATCTTGAAGAAAACAAGGTGTGAGGAGTGGGGATCTAATCGGTGTCTTGACTACTTAGCAGAGAGGGGAGGGTTAGTGAGAAGACTGAGCCAGGCCAAAATCCTTTTAGAGGGAAGGCTAAAAGATAAGCAGCAATATGCAGCAGTTACAGCACAGGAAATTCAAAGCAGGATTTTCCAATTTGGATTTCAACCAGGAATTTCTTCGCCAGAGTAATACAGCCTGAGGACAGGAGCCCAGAGAGGTGGTAGATCACCAGCCTTGGAAATTTTCAAACCAAAAGAGGCCCTGAGCAGTCTGGTCCAACTTCCAAGTTAGCCCCGCTATAAGCAGGGACTAGACATCCAGAGGTACCTTTCAACTCTTTTGCACTTTGGCTTAAATCAATATGCAGAACAGGTGCTTGCAAGGTGACATAAGTACAGATCATAACTAATCCAAGGACTCAGATCCCAAAACAGCTGCTAATGTTAAAAAGTTCACTTTTGTCTAGTATATTTAACAATACATTTGAAATAAGAAATGAGCTAAAGCACAGCACTATTAGTCTTTAAGAGGAAGAACAGCTAATCCCAAATCCAAGTAAAAGTATAAAGACAAGGAAAACGCTCTTTGAAGATCAAGAACTGCACTAGCCTAGCTCCAAAGAGGACAAATCAGTGGCTCCATTACTCAAACATCCCATAAATGCCTTCAGCAGCACCTGGGCAATTAGTGACTTCAAAGGACTGTATCAGTTGCCGCAACAGACATGTAGGAAAACCTCATCCCCTCTCACATCATAAGAAATCTTCACTGGGATCCTTGGGCAATATGTTTCTAACAGAAAAGTGCTCAGATAGAGATTTCAGAGTCTTAAAACAGGAATGCATCAGCTATCAATAATAAAATACAGTCATTTACATTACCAAAGTTGGTGTAATTCCTTAGAATTAGTTTTAAAGGTGGTCACACAAACTGTTCAGGTAGACACTTAATTCCAGCACTTTGTCAGACATTAATTTCTAGACTTTGAGAAAACCAATGATTCAGAGACAGGCAGTTTCTTCCCACTCACAGTATGATATTAACAGTCACATCAATTAGTTACACCGATTATCCACGCTAAAGACCACACAAACTGCATCTTACGTCATGGCCTGGTATATCGATTCAATGCCATAACGCATTGCAAATTCATCCACAATCTCTTGAGCTGTCTCATCAAAATACACCTTCCAGGCATCATCTCCTTTGGCATCAGGGATCTTCACCACCCCATTCCCTTGCACATCTGTGAGATGGTGAAAGAGGTTCTGAAATACAAAAACAGGAAAGAAATTACATGTGAGGGTGCTGAAGCCTCCAAGTGAGTTTCATGAAGAGCTTGGAACTGCTGAGAAGACAGCACTAACAAATTTCTTTGCTCTCCTCCCTCTCTCTTTCCTCCCAACCACTATGCACTTTTCTGCTTTTACCTTCTTTTCTTCTTGACTGCTCTTAGCTGAATTTTTTGCATGTGTACCTACAACTTTACCCAGCAGACATTGCGGATGACGCAGAGGAGTGCTTCAATGCAGTGAAACTACAAACTAATTAGTTTCCTGAAACTTACAAATTTCTGTCCTCAGAATGAAATGCCTTAACATGGACTAGCTATTTAAACTAGCTGACATAACAGCTCTGTATCAGTTTTGTAATTATTGTTATAGAGCAGAACAGTCCAAAGAGATTTATTTTTTCTGAAAAGGGCATCCTTAAAATCAGCCCTAACAACTAGACACTTGCATTATTGTTCAACGTAACCTTTCACTTTATCTAATTCTGAAAAGGCTTTCAGCCTGCATTGCTGTGCAGAAATTCCACATTCAGTTCAGTGGGTTTCTCAGTAATCCTCAAATTCATGTCACTTACAGATTCATCAGCCCTTCAGACAGCTGGCTCCCTGTAGTAAGGGATGCAAAAGTCTAATGATCTCATTAGGAGCTAGAGAACCCTGCTTTACACTACTATTTTTCTTGATTAGATTATTCTAGCTGTAAATCACCTTTATTTTATCACACACAAATGAAAGCAGGTGATACTTAGAAAGAGACATATTTGCAAAAAAAGAAGGGCAGCAAGTGATCATGCATATTTCAAGGGAAAAAACAAAATAGCTTACCAAACACAAGCCATCATTGAACTAAAAAACAATAAATATATATTGAAGGACACAACACAGCCTACTAGAAGAAGCCTGCTGATATTTTTCTAAGCTTCGCATCTGTCTATTCCCTGGTAAGGCCAGAAGACTCCCCAGTGCTCATCTAACCCAGCGTCTGGATAAATATGTTGTTCCCGTAGCTGAACATTTCTCTCTGATACATCTGTCCTTCTTTTCTAATCTGAATTTGCTTAAACCTCACTGGACCTCACAATATTCTTGTATGTCAGGTGAAAGAGGCTCTGACTACTCTTCCTTATTCAGGCACACAGAGACTGACCCTGCCACCCGCCTTCTCTTTCAGAAGATAGGCTGGGCACCATGCATCACTGAAACAGAGTTTTCCCTTCAGTCCTTCTCACAAATCATCTTTGGATTTCTCTCCACTTCTGCAGCACTGCCTGTCCTCCTTAGATCAGAATTTACTCATAATACCTTTTAGAATGGCTCCTCCAAAGAAAGGTGTGGGCACAGTACATGCTGAAAACATCACTCAAATTATTCAGAGGTTTCTCTGTGTTAGACCTATGGGGGACCCTGAGTTGGACCAATAAGTGATCTCTGCCTGACAGCAGCACAGCTGTGACAGTGGGACAGACTGAGCCAGCCAGCCCTCAGTGCGGGGGAGACAGCCTAAAGCCTTCTTTGCCTTCCTGACAAATCTGGCTCTGATGATTCAGCGTGTTTCCAGGCCTGCAGAGCAGGGAAAAGAAAGTTCATCTAGGGTAAGGAGGAACATTTCAAGCAAACAAAAATCAGAAATTTGCTTCTTCAAGAGACAGAAGGGACGTTGTGATGACTGAGCTGAATCCGCTTCTTACCTCATGAAGGCAAGTGTACTGAATATGATACGGAGCCACCTTCTCCTCGCCTTTGATCTCCACACTGATTTGCAGGCGAATAGCCCCAGACACTGCAGACTTATCTGTTCGCTTCTCTAGAAGAAAAAATCATCAGCAATTACATGCATTTTTCATGTTCAGAGCACAGCCATCTTGGGATAAAAACACCGGAAAAGAAACTGCTGGCAGCTCATGCTGAGCTTGTGGTCAGAGTCTCCATGGAGAAAACTTCTGACTTTTTTCTTCCAAAACTTTCAAAGACTGCCTGTAAACCACTCCTTCTGACAGCAACTGTGCTATAGGGTCCCTGGCCTTAGATTCAGTCAGCTGAACTAGAACCACCAAGGGCAGACCCCTTTTCTGACAAAAGGGCTGACTGATGTGGAATTTGTTCCTGACTTCACCATAGTCCTGAGCTCCTGGGAACTGCTGGTTGTCCCTATTAAATTTTGGACTTCCTAGGATTATTACTCTGCCTGTCAACTCAGCACCATGTGGTTACTCATCAGTGCTTTCTGCAATTATCTATTCTGGACACTTGGAAAAGTCTCAACAACGTTCTAGCCCAATTCAGTCCACTAGCAGGTCTTCGAGACTGTCGTGCCAACACAAGCATTTTACCAAAGGGCACAGGACAGAAAACACTTCTCCAGCACAGATGGAATCCAATCCCCCTGCAAGCATTTACCCACTGTACTTTCCAATGCCTAACAGGGAAAAACCATCACCTTTCTGACACATTATACTCCTCCTCTTCATTTAAACTGGGATCAAATCCTTGCAGCTGCTCCACAGCACCATCATACGCCCCTGAGTTTTGTGGGGGTTTTTTTTTTGCAAACTTCCCAAGGGCACCCAGGTGTTCTGGGACATTCCCAAACTTACATGTGACATGTTTTCAGTCCCAAAGCCCTGCTCACCAAGATTATACCACACATCCATTTCTCCGCTCAGAGTACGGACTTCAATGATCGTCTGCCCCAGGAAATCATCCGACTCGCGTTTTAGTCTCTGCTTGACGCGAGACTTGATGTCATCATCTTCATCCCATACTCGTACTTTGATCCGGTCAGAAGAATTATGGCACTCACTGCAAACAAGACAAACATAACGTTGAAGAGCACATAATGCAGCCAACATTTACACATTGCACGCTTTACATTCCTCTTGACCCAGATGTCCAACAACAGAGGAACACATAAACACAATGTAACCAAATGCCTATTTATTTAAAAGTGGAGCGTCTCATACGGACTACACAACAACTTTTTGGTACACTCTAAACGCTCCTGTAACATGACAGATACTGTACTTTAGATGCAGGCTGAAGGATTGCCCTGTCCTGACCACAACCACCAACTTCAGACTTGCTAAGTGGCTGGCAACTCTCCTGCTCATCCTCACTCTCAGCAGCAGCTCCCTAAACTTGGGAATTCTCTTCTGTTGTTCCTTTTGCTGTCAAGCCCACAAGAGCCTGGTGATAGCTAGGCTGGTAAACTCAGCCTACAGACCCAAAAATGCAAACATCTCTCACTGGTTTCTGACAGCTCTTCCCATCAATAATCTTCTGTTCAGCTGTAGGTGTTAAAGGCTGCTTGTGCTTATGCGTGTGCAGTACCTAGGATAGCACGGTCAAGGTCTGTGACAAACATCCTGCACGCTGTTTCTTAATAAAAGATGAACAGCTCAGGTGGAGGTAGCTCTCTTACTTCAAGACAGTTACAAAGCAGTAGTGTATTAATGTACAATACATTACAATCAGATGATACAAATGCTGTCTGTGCATGGGAGGAAAGTGTGGGATACAGCAGTTACAAAGTCAGTATTTAATTACTAGAATTGATTCTGTCTATTATTCACAGCTCAGACTGATAATTTGTGCCCTGGGTAGATCAGTAATGACACTTCCATTAAAAAACAAGAAGTTTACAGTTTGCTGAATCGGCACCCTCCAGCTTAATGCACAGGCAGCATCCACCTCTTTTTAAGTGTTCAGATACCTTTTGTAGACACAAACAGGCTCCTGGATGTCAGAAGTGGGTAGAAGAACCTTATTACAAGAGCTCTGCTCATTTACAGGGCATGCAACACAATAAAGCAATTTGAATGCTCATGTGAGACCATGACAAGGGTGATTACTCACCATAACCACTACAAATGCCTGCCCTCAAGGAAATAAAACCTATGAAAACAGTCAACTTCTGCCGAAGGCCTGTTTTCCAGCCTTTTTAACTTTAACATGCTGCATCTGTTGCTAAGCAACAGGGAGAAGGAAGAAATGGGTCAGAAGAGATATGCTAAGACTGGTCAATAAGATGTGGCAGTGACTGGTATTTCCATTCTCCCTACCAACAAACCACTTGGGCTCCTGTAGCCACTATTGTGATTCAGAACTGCTTAACAGACGCCCATGCAGCTCCTACCAGCGCACAGGAATAGCTGGGGACTACATGGAGAAAGTTAGAGGCAATTCCAGGCAGTTCTGGTCATGGGCAGAGAGCACCACTGCTCCTTGCCTTTGCTGTGCAATCAAAACTGTATTTAATAGAGTTCAGAAGAAAAAAGATTCAACGTTTCTCTCCTGCCTTCATTCTCCCCTTCCTCCTCCACTACTTCAAGGATGTTCTTCATTACACAAAACCATGCAGCAAGCGTTCACACGCAGGCAACGCTTGGTCTGTTGCTCTTTGTAGCCCTCAAATTTATCTGAGTGCATTGCCATATCTACCAGCAACACAGCATAAGCACATAAAAGAAATCCTCTGTTTCTGACACATTGCACTAATGTACATCCTGGCAGTACCGTAGAGGCTCAGTGATCGTAAGTGCATGGGTGCCTAAAAACACTGACTAGCACACAGTACTGTTTACAAAGCACCAGTAAGTTAGCTCCTGACTTCTTCAGACCTCTCCTTCTGGCATGCCAATTCTTTGTTCGTTTTCTTTTTGATCTTGTTTCTTTGCTACCAAAGGTCAGAAAATGCTCTTTTCCTTAGGAAAACATTCACTGTTCAGACCTAAATCTGTCTTAGCCAGTATCACACGCATCATCCCACACTCATTCTTCTCTGGCTACAGCAGCTAAGTGCTACAGGAAACTGTCCAGCAGCATTTACCAAGCCACTGAAGCTTCTATTTCACCACCCCTTTCTCTATTGTTTTTAGGAGACTGCTCAATTCATATTCCTTACGCTGCTCCTATGCCAGAGAGTGAGCCTTATCACTCACTCACAGCAGATGAAAGCCTTGGACTGGTGGTTTACTCGCAGAATATCACCATCTAAGTCTGCAGCAACCACAGTCCTTGCTTTCGGTGAAGCAAGACAGGTGTGTCAACATCAGTTCACCTTCCAGAGAGCACCCGAAAACAGACCCAGAAATACTGGGGAACTTGGGCTTGTTAACTGATAACAGGCTTTCTAACTAACAAGAAATAGCTTCCAATTTGTGACAGCATCACGACTCCCTAAGACTGTGGATAACGAGCTCTGCTGCTAGAAACTTTCCCCTTCATTAATACAGCAGCTGGTACATTTATAACTACGCCTGCCCCACTTCTTGCTACGTTTTTGTGAAGCTTGATTTCACTGTGTGCATACCTATATCCATCCAGTCTCCCACAGCTGAGCTCCCACAACTTTCCCCAAAAGGACGAAGAGAGAAGAAATACTCTGTGGCCCCGTTGCAAGAAAGAACCTACCAAATGCTTTCAGGCCCGTTTCAGAGTGTGAGAGACTGGAAACCAGGTTCCTTCTGTACACGGCTCAGAACTCATCTCTTTGTTTTATACCCATATTGTCCTAGTATTTGCAGTGGTGCCGTTTTCATAAAGAACCTACTTTTACACTTCAGGCTACCAAATAAAGTAACATTTTCAGGAAACAGCACACTAAATCTTTAAGAAAAATTGAAATAAAATAAATTGTGGCTTTTTTCCCATGAAGTTTTTCTGCTTGAATCAGTGGTTGGAGGAGCAGTGGAAGCAGTTGAGCCTGGTTCTGCTGACTTGCTCTCTATACCACTCTCTACCTCCATCTTCTGCCACAGTCACCTTTGGCCTCACCCAACCCCAAACCACCAGTTCCCCACAAGCATCCCCTGCACTGTCAATACTCTGGCCTCTTCCCATGACCAGCTAGAAACTAGGCTGAGGGGAAGCACGCGAGCACACGAAGCTGTAGTTAATTCTGATCCACACACACAGTGGCATGCCCACACACACACTAATGAGTATATTGGCGGCTAAACAGCACAGGCAACTGATGAGTTTGCATTACAGTGCCTCCCACAACAAAGTTGGTAATTTGTATCCTTCTAATCTATCTCCGACTTCTGCAGAAAAATTGTAGAAAGTGATGCTTTGTTTTTAGACCTGTGCCTATCTGTAAAGGTTGGCCCAAATTGGCTCGGATGAGTCAGAGGTCTCGGACAGAGTATGGCATGTGTGTTGTCTTCTCCAAAAAGCAGAGAGGAAGACAAAAGGAGAAGTGTCTAAAAATGACCAGAACACCAGTTTTGAGCCAGTGATTCATGAAGCAAAAAAAACAATTACATTGGAGCTGAATTTGCTAATCATTTGCTGCTTGTGCTAACATTTGCAGGACTGTTACTTAACCTCCATAGGAACGCTAAAGCCAAAGTCATAAGCCTTGTTAAGTTGTGGCAACACTGAAAGTTTGCAAAAGTTCTGCCATAAGAGACACAAAAGTATCCCTATAAAACTGTGTGTGAAACCATTCACAAAAAATTAGCTCTACCCACATTAAAGATCATAAATTTAAAGCATGGAGATTGCCAAATCAAAAAACCTATAACCTTCTGACACCATTGGTTCATGTTGCTGAACCTACACTCACGAAGGCAAACAGAGTCTGGTAAATACTCATAAGGGTGAAGGTCCATTTGTATCACATCAGCATGAATGTTTCCTTCCAACAAATTTCTCATCTCAAGAGGGGTGTTATCAACGTATAAACCCTGCACACCAAGCCTTCAGTTCCATTCCACTAATACTGCAGTGAGACATAGCGTGTGCACCTCTAAAATGCACTGTGTAGACTAGAGAGGTGGGATGCCAACACGACCCTATCCCTCCACATGCTCATTTTACTTGAAAGATGTTTCCTTAAATTATGTTGTTTCCTTGTATTTTCTGCCTGAAGACTAGGAGAGCCCAGTGGCCCAAAATGCAGCCAGGACTCCACTGTGCATGGCAGGTCCCAGAGCAGAAGACAGCCCCTGCCTTGTAGAACTGACAGGCCAACAAAGGAGAAAAGCAACAAGCAGATGTAACAAGAACAAACAGTGGAAGTGAGGGAGCAGAGGTGGCAACAACATTTCACAGATTTGAAAGCAGGTCAGTCAAGCCCAGAATTGAGTAGTTTTGTTGTGTTTTGATATTACAAAAATATTTATGGTTCAAAGAGTCTAGTGAGTATCTGTATGGCCATCCTCTGCAAGCAGTCTCCCTCCTGCACCATGCTAGATGCAGCTTTCAAGAAGGGCCTGTAAAGTTTCACAGTCCAGTGTAGGTAACATTTCATAAAATGGTAGAGAAAGAAAGTGCAGAGCTGCTTGCAGAAATAATGGATGAGAGTGCACGAGGTGGGAAAATGCACAGGAGTGAACAGATCAGCAAGATTTTAGGACCTGGGATCATTTTAGAAGGAAAGTTTTGCTTCTGGGAAACCAGACTTTAAAAAAAAAAAAAGCTATTTTAGAAAGGCAGGAGCAGTCGTAGCAACCAGTATGAGACAGCCCAGTAAAGAGTTACAACAACATAGGAGCAGAAAAAAGTTGTCTACGGGAAATGGTCGGGCTGAAAAAGCAGGAAGATCTGGATGTGGTTCAAATGCAGTGTCTTGACATAGCAAGGTCAAGCTGGCAGCTGTGTTGGGGCCAATCTCAATGCAAATGGAAAGCAGGAAACTTCTCAGGACAGGTTAATTTTTAAACAATGCCAAGTCTCCTCTATTAAGGAGAAAAAAGGACAGTGGAGAAAACACCAAAGGCAAAATCAGAGCGGTAGGAGAACAAAGCTAAAATCCTTAGCAGCTTAGAAGATAAGCACGACAGCACAATAATATGCAATGAGATCCAGCTGTTGCTGTCTAAGAACAAAGAAATGAGTCTTCTGTTCTTAGTAGCATGAAGTTCTTTTCTTAGGGGAACAAGTACAATCATTTTGCTGTTACCCAGTGCTACAACACCGACTGACAAATTAATGGTGCGGATCTCCTAACTACAAAGAGCAGATAAAGCAATTCTGAGCGTTACATCCTTAGCTACATTAATTCAGCTTCCCAACAGGCGCTTGCCACAAGGCATCAACTCTGCATTCGAAGTTAAGTTTCGCATTGGTAACCGAGCAGGGAAACATACGGGATCTAATCAGAGTGTCAGTTTCAGTATCTGCAGGACCTGGAGAGTAAAGAAAGCAAGACAAACTGCATGGCCCCTGCCACGCAGTGAAAGGAGGCTGAGGGTGCAGAGTTAGTGACATTTATAAACACAGTGGTCTCAGAAGGGGAAGTCTAAATACAAGCTCTGGAACAGTCACATATAACCACAGAGATAACTGAAAGATGCTGAGCTTGACAGCAGGCTCCGCAGCTGAAAGGAAAATTGAGGAACCGAATAGGACATTTTGGGTGACAATCCAGTGGTTAGCTATGCAGCAGTACCATTCCCAAAGGATGAACAGTAATGTGTATCATGTGGGGCTCTGCATGCCCTACCAAAATATTGATTATCTGCTAGCAGGAGGCACCACATATATTTTAACTCAGTTACTCTTCTGCAGTGAGAGAGAATAAACATGCCTCTTGTGAACTGTTCAGCAACAATGTAATCTGTTCCAGGCAATGATTTCACACTCACCATTCAAAGCCTCAGACACGGCTGTACTCAGACAATACAACTTCAAGGGGACATTACTGTAAAATGAACGAGTCATTTTGTGCCTCGTCCAAGAAAAACAGCTAAGTCCTGTTGGAATCCTGTAACTTCCACTGCTCACTGTCGTGGAAGTCTGGGGCGCTTCCTGAAAAAAGGGTATGGACTAGCAGCCCCCAACCGAGCCCCAGGCTCTCCCTTTAAAATGGAAACTCCGTTTCAAGGTGAAAAGTTTGTTCTCCTAAACACTGCCTGCCGTTGTAACCCATTCAAGTGGATGCTCAGCTTCAGCCTTTACAAAAAAGATACTTGGAAGCCTGTATTTTCTACTGACAGTCTAAAACACACTTAAATGGGGAATTAATATCTTGTTCTAATTACACCAAATAGTGAAAAAATATCTCCCCTCTAATATTACCGGGCTGTTTCCTAAGGAAATTAGAGTTACACACCTTGTTATGAAAGCTTCTACACTACAAGTTTTGTGAAAAAAATTAAGGTAGAGAACAGAAAACCATACCAGCTGCCGTCCCTGGCGAGCCTGCAGCTACCTGGCTTTCATGTACCAACCAGCCCAGACAACTCAGAACCAACTGGAGGTAGGACACATGCTGCCTTCTGTCCAGCCAGAGTTAAGGGCAAGGGAACAGAGCTGAGGGCACAGGAGAAATCTACAGGGCAAAGCAAGATGCCTAGCTATAAGCCTGCTCATCATAGCTATAGGAAAGGGATCTGGGATTATTGCAGAAGAGGAATGGGATGTAAAGCAAGGGAAGCAGTCTTCCTTGCTCACAGAACAACATTTCTGTATTGCAGCACTGGCTGGTGTACCCCATCAAGCTTCTTCCTGCCAACCACCATGTATGGAGAGTCTTTGCATTAAGTCTGCAAAAGCGGGGAGCAAAAAGACGAATCCCTTATATTTTCATAGGTCTTCAAACTCCAATGAAGATACAAACATCTCTCTATAACACGATTCCTAAAGCTAAAGATGTAAACATACAGAGAGATTTTCAGAAAGAAACAGGACCTGCAACCACTTGCTCAGACAACATGATTACACTCCAAGAACTGGTCATTAATCTAAGCATGTGCCCATAGTGACACAGGCTAGTAGCGACCTAAATAGCGCGTATAACGGAAACCTGAAGTGTTTTCAACATTGTCTTTTCTGAAATACAGTTCTATATCTGGACTTCCAAATTGGGTCAAGTCTACCACAACATTTTTTTCTGAAAATATACAGAAAAGGAACAAAGCCATGTTTAAGGAGAGGTATTTAAGTTAATATACTTTTCCATCCATCACTGTAAATAAGCACAGAAAAACTATTTGAAATAAATACTTCTGCCTTAAAAAAATTTAAAACTTGTTCAAGCTGCTTTTAATAAACTTTACAATTCTTTCTACAGACTTGGTATCACTCAGCTGTACATAGTCTGCCTCAATTCACGCCATAAATTACAATAACAACGCTATAATTATAATGACTGATGCACACAGATTTCTGTCTCTATATCCAGTCTTTGAAAAGACACTGGAATTGTGGTCTTATAAAAGACACTGGGCACCTAATGAACACCAGCTACAAACAAGTCTTTCCAACAAGCTGTGTGCTTTTTTTGCTGGGGCAGCTAATTTTCTTCATAGCAGCTGGTATGGGGCTATGTGTTAGATTTCTGCTGGAAACAGTGTTGGTAATAGAAGGATGTTTTAGTCGCTGCCGAGCAGTGCTTACACAGAGCCAAGGCCTCTTCTGCTTCTCAACCCATCAGTGAATAACCTGGGGGTGCTCAAGAATTTGTGAGGGGGCACAGCCAGAACAGCCAACCCCAGCTGACCACAGGGTTATTCCATACCAAACGATGTCATGCTCAGCCTACAAAGCTGGGTGAAGAAGAAGGAAGGGGAGGACATCTGGAGTGATGGCGTTTGTCTTCCCAAGTAACCCTTACATGTGATGGAGCCCTGCTTTCCTGGGGATGGCTGAACTCCTGCCTGCCGACAGGAAGGAGTGAACAAATTCCTTGGTTTGCTTTGCTTGCGTGCATGGCTTTTGCTTTATCTATTAAACTATCTTTATCTCAGCCTGAGTCTTCTCACTTTTACCCTCTGATTCTCCACCCCATCCCAGTGTGGGTGAGTGAGTGAGCAGCTGTTTGGTCCTTAGTTGTTGGCTGGGGTTAAATCACAACACAAGCCAAACAGAACAGTAGCAGCAATTGCTAACCCACACATTAGTTACTGACCTGACCTCTCTATACTCACATATCTTGTGCCCACTGAAATGTTAAAGTGTTTTGAACACCAAACTTTTCATATGTCCACTGCAAGGTAAGCTAAGTTTACAATAACTACTAGCACATCTTTATACCACTGTAACAAATTAACTTCATTCTAAGACACAAACAGCATCACCACTACTAACCCCCTTTAAATTTGACAATCTCTTCATTTCCTGACAATCTCTTTTAAAAAATCTTGGTATGTAACGGGTATAATGGGTATTTTTGGCCTGCATACATTGATTTAAATTTCCATTTGATTATCGGGTAGAAAATTTCATAAATTTTAATAGTTGTAAGCTGAAAAAAGATCCATAAGTGCAAAAAAGGAAGATGGGCGTATAAAAGACCAGTGCTGCATACATTTCTAAATGACATTCTCCTCATCCAGCATAAGGTGAGCTTTGACATCTACTAACAAAGCATTGATTCCAGTACTGAATGCTCTCCTGACATCGATCTGGACACTGTACTCATTTCCTTCATCTCTTCCTGCTATTCCAAGGCAATTAAAACCATCACTAGATATCGGCAAGATAGAAAGTAGCATCAACACTAATGCACAACAGCATATTATCTGCTGAATCACAGACATGGGGATAAAATCTAAACAGTGGCACTGTTAAAACTGTGACATTTATCACATTGCGCTATCTATCTTTAAACACAGTATTTGTTGAAGCTCCTAAAATTAGAAGGGAACACACTGCAAATACCATGGTAACTACTTGGCATGGTAAATCAAGGTCCTTAAGGCTCCCACACAGACTTACCGCTATTGTGACTAGAGTTATCCAAATGGCACTTAAGCATACTTACTACTTACCAAGCAGTAACGTTACCTTGGATTAAACTAAGAATAAAGCCAAGGGCTTACTCACTCAAAATAGCACCAAGATTCTTCTGATGTTAATGAGTAGCTCAAAACCACTTTAAAAATAATTTTGTTTGTACTGCGCATTGTAAAGACAGAGTAGGGTGGATATAAGCCTGATCTTAAAACACAAACAAATTTTAATTTTCAGAGAGAGCTCCCCCCAAGCAGCTTAAGAAAAAAACAGGGAAGAAAAAAAAGGAAAGGGAGTGAAGGGACAAGGGAAGAGCTTACACATTAAAGGAAATAAAGATGTTTGAGGTCGAATGAGATCATCCAGAATCTTCAGAAAAGACTTGCTTGCTGGATTTCATGTCTCCATTTTCTTTTATAACATGTTCAATGATAAATTGAGAGTACTGTTTACTGATTCAATAAAAGCAGGATGGATTAATACGTTCTTCATCCTTCTCAGGAGAGCAGTTGGTATCTGAAGAACTGTGCCTCCAGCCTTTGCTTTCAGTTCAGACACGGATACAATTGCTCATCTTGAAAGCAGATAATCCCTTGAGTTATTGTTACATTGATTTTCCAGAATTATAAGGGGAGACTAGTACTGTCACAGACAAGTGACAAACATCTAATTACCTTTAACCTTTGTTCATCAAACACCAGTAGCATGTCACAGGAATAGGTCATGGGAAGTTTGTTTAATCTTTTATACAAACTTTACTCTCTTCTATTACAAAGAATTTTGAAAGTATGTCTATTAGCCATGAACAAAAGTCACTGAGCTAAAGATTTTCTTTTCTTTCTAGTTTTCTCTAGAAACATCAATACAAAAGTGTTCACAGAGCAGACAATTTATATATACACAACTAAGACTGATGAAATGGACAGGTGTACACCGCATACATTGTTATATACATCAACCCTCTAGATGCACACACACAACACTGAGCAGAAATCACAGTGTCATGGAGTGGTTTGGGATGGAAGGGACCTTAAAGATCACCTCGTTCCAGCTGCCCTGCCATGGGCAAGGACACCTTCCACCAGACCAGGTTGCTCAAAGCCCCTTCCAACCAGGCCTTGAACACTGCCAGGGAGGGGGCAGCCACAGCTTCTCTGGGCAACCTGTTCCAGGTTGAATGAAATCAGCATACACATTACAGGTGGTGTGGGAACACATAATAACAGAGAAGACATAGCTGTTAAAGCACAGATTGTACAAACAGGCAAAATGGGGCTGAAAGTCCTTGTAAAAGCACTTACAAATAAAACTTCTCTTCCCAAACAGGGTTCAGATTCCCAAAAATCGTTTTTGTCCTCTTCTTTGTTTTACCCACTTGAACAGTTACGTACGGATCGCTGGACCCAGTCTTGTCTTTGGCCTGCAGACCCTGAGCACACACCACTGGAAGGAAAAGCAAAGGGTTACCACCACCACACAATGAGACAATGTATTCACACACCATGTGAAGCAGTAGCTCAGAATGGCCAGAGAAACAGGAATATCACTCATGAAAGCTTTTCTGATGAGCCTCAGCTCATGGTGCACTACAGTTCCTGAGGCAGAAGTATCTCCACCTGCTACCTGTAGACTGAGCAGGAAGACAGGACAGAGAAGCCCTTCCTCTCCATTCTCTCTAGTTTCACACCAACTCTCTCTTACCTTAGGCTCCCGAGTGAGCCCATGCCTCCTTCACTCACCCGTGATCGTGATCTTTGCTGACCACTTTGAGGTACCATCAAGCACGCTCTGCTTTACTGTTTTCATCTGCTGAGCATGGGTCAACTTGCTCTCACAGAACACATCTCTGATCAAGTCAAAGATCTCCGGCTTGTTCCGCTCCCGGATTTTCATGCGATCCTTCATGGCCATGATGAAATTCTGGGTTCGATCTTCAGCTCCATGCTTTGAGCTCTTCTCCGCCGCTCCTGTGCACCAGAAAGTACACAATACCCATCAGAAACAGAGAAACATGAAGTCATGTTTCACAGAATCTGGACAGCAGGATCAAAGCAATGAATTACCCTCCACATGATGACTCTTGTTACTGACTTTTACCATCAGAAACACATCCTCCCCATTTCAACACACACACACACACGAGAGAATCTAGACCACTTGGAGCTTGGAGGGCATAATGGAAGCAGGGCACCCAGACTCCTCTATAACCTAGGACCAGGTTGGTCTCCTGACAACAGGCTTGAGTTCAGTACCCCTGCAGCTGAGGAAGAAGCAGAAATGAGGTGCCTACTCATCACAGCAGATAGCATCATGCCCCCTCCTCTCATCACCTTGCTTTGAGTAAATAAACCCCTGCTTGGGCAAGTAAATGCTAAGACGACAACATAGGATCTCCATTATAAATAGTATTGGTGAGTTCGTCTCAGTGCTGCACCTCTGCACCACGAAGAGCGGAAGTTCAGATGTGATGACACGGTCAGCATTTCCTACTGATGTGTGCCACAGGACTCCCCATTCAGCACAGAGTCACTGCAAAATCTGGGTCCCATTCTTCTGCCGGGAACTACCCTGCTTGGATCAGGCATCAAGCTGGAGGCATCCAAAGTGCCTTTCTGGACCCCACTCTATTTTATCAGTTTGTAAGGAGATAACTCAAATAATCCACTCTTAGAACTGCACAGGCATAGTAACTACAACAAATATATATAAGGCAGCAAATTCAATAGTTAGAAACGTAGCCCATTGTAAGTATGGGACCATACTACAGTACCCAGCAGCTGGAATTACAAGAGCCAGGCGTAGGGTTTTGTACTACATAGGTATTTAACTGTAACTGGAAAAAGAGAGGCCTCTGGTCACTTGCTTACCTCTTAGAAAATATAAAAGTTCATACAACTATGAGATAAGAACGCTCCCACAACCAACTACTCACTATTCAATATTGAGTGTCATGTTTGCTGTCAAAATTCAGCCACTGACTACTGTGTCAGATGCGAGGCATGTGTTAAAGAAAGCACTAACATGAGCTGGCAGGGCAGACAAACCAGGATGTGAAATAAAAAGCAGGAACCCAAGATTGCACACAATCTCTCTACGTGCAGTCTGCAGTGATTTCAAATTATGATCTTCAATCAGATTAAGTTAAACCAGTACAAAAAGTCCTGTGAACACATTCAACCACAATATTTCTGTTGAGTTTAATATGCTTTTCCTTCGTTTTCTTTTCTGGGACAGTTTAATTAAAGTAAGCTTCGTTAGTTTAATATGCTTTTGCTTCTTTTTCTTTCCTGGAATAGTTTATTTAAACTAAGCTTTGTCCCAGAAAAATGACCTTCATCCAGGTGTTCACCAAATATAACATTACCCTAAAAATACCCATTGAAGCAGGTGCAAGTGTGTGCAAAGGGAGCCATCAATCCCAAGGATACATAAAACTGTTTTCTTCTGGAAGAAGTGGGCAAGTATGATATCTGGAGCACCTTTAATATAAGGTATTACACTTTTGCATATGAAACAGTTTCAGTAGGCAGTGACCAAACATGAACAAAGCTCTATGAACACACACACATAAAGGACCCCCAGCAGTACAACATAACAGGCAACCTTATTAGCAGGCTCGACAGGGTGCCCAGTGACTAATGCTGCCTGAAGACATCCATTTCTAGGGCCTTCAATCTAACACCTTTCACCATTACTAAATGTACTGCAATAAAGAAACAAAAGTCAATTATAACTTCCACTATCCAAGCCAAAAAGAACAAAACCAGAGTTTGGAACAGACTGTGACTGCTGAAGTTTCAGAAGTTCATTAAGGACACTGCGTACCAAGGCATGCTATTGAAGACCTGGGTATAAAAAAAGCCATAACTCCACATTACCTGATAATTATTTTTTTCATTTTACTTGCTAGAAGCTTGATGTTCAGTATTTCATTTAGTACAATAAAATGTATCTGCCCCAGAGCTTCCTATTGTTGGCATAAGATGAAATGAAATCAAAATACTGGAATTAATTACACAGCCCCTGCTGTCTTTGCTCACCGGTGACGAAGAACTAGCACTAGCCAAAGTAATGTCTTGTATCAGGCAATCATCCAGCTGTAGACCCAACATTTACTAAAGGAATATGAAACCGAAATGACACCAGGGGCTACACTTTGAACTTCAGACAAGAAGTGCCATTCAGCTTTAACAGAACTAGGTTTTCTGGCGATGGATGTGGACTCTACACAGTGCATGCAGAGCTACAGAAAATTATCGGGAAACTGGGAAAGGCCAAGCTGAACAACCTGCCTCTTTTAGCTCGAATTCTGAGATCTGTAGTGATCTAAATAAACAAATCTGCCCTCAACTTTCTGACTCATTGCCTTAATGCAAACATTCCAGGAGCATCAAATGATGCTTTAGAATGCAAGCTTGGACAAACGGAAGAATTCTAGTCAAAAACGTGTTTAGCATCCCACTACCTCTAGAGACCTTGCATAGTGGGGCCATTTACCCTCCGTGAGGCTAGCAGCAGTCCAGGGTATCCTGGTTTGCAGGACATGTAAGCCGTGTCACACAGACACCTAGAGAGTTCTCTCTTTTGTCACCTGCAAGGCTTGGCTCTGCTTGCTGACGTTCAGATTAACCCCCCACCTCCATCTGTGCTGCTTCCCAACTCTGCCCAGACAATTTACCCAAATGTTCCATTATCCCTTCCCTGAAAAAGGTGTTTCTCTCCCTACACCTGAACTGTGGTGTATCAGAATCAGACAGACACCTTATTTAACATTATGGACTAATAAAGAAGAGACAAACCTTCTGTCTCAACACCACACACTCTTAATTTTAACACCTGCTTGTTGGTACAAAACCACCAGAGTTTCCAAAATAAACATTGAGGACTAATGACCGATAATGTATAGATATAAACTCAAAGCATGTCACTATACTGGACGGCAGAAGATGTTTTTCCTGCTGTTGGACTTGGATCATATTTATTCAGCTGCAAAAAGAAGGTTTTGGCTAGTGGATGAGTTTTTCAAGTAGTACTGCAAATGGCAACTGAAAGCCACAGGAATATACAAGTACTGTGTACAGTACCATACAAATGGTGCTAGGACTGAATTATGACTCAATTTATGACTGGAAACAGAAAGCAAATATGTCTATATTGGGAATTGTATTGATACAGCTATTAGTAAACCACCAGTGCTGTTACCCTATACTTTAGCAGGAAAAAGTCAAGAAAGCAACACTGGCAGGATAGAAGACAGCTGTTCAGTAGGCGGATAATGCTTAGAAATTATGTATTCCTGAAACTTAAAATAGACATTCAAGTTTCAAATAAAGGTATCCTTCCTTCTTCTGTGCAAATATTTTCCTACATAGGATTCTGGGAGCAAACAAGTGTTCATCACTATGGTGTCTAATCATTATTCAATCCAGAAGCCAAGATGATTATCACAAGAGTGACTTAACTGGTCTCACTAATGTTCTGCTCACTGAGCCAGTCTCTAGACTGCAGTCTCTGAATTCAGAGTGCAACACACACAAGTTCTCATTCAAAAAGCAAACATACCTGACGTCCAGTCCTGACTCAAAAAGCACTGAACAACTCCAGAGGTGAACCAAGACCCCAGGAGCCAAAACAGTGCCAGAAGGAGGGCATTCAGTAGCACAGCCCTGATAGCTCGTGTGAAGTTCTCCAAGATTTGTTGCTCTAGCACACCGTAAAGACTTACAGCTAATCACAGAACACAGATTTCATGCTCAATAGTAGTTTGAAGCTTGAGATTTCATTTCCTTGTTTTCAAGATTCTAATTCCCCAGGGCCATTTCTTTTCTCAGGTTTACCTGTAATTTACTCAGTACTAGATTAGCATCACTACAAAAAAAAAAGAAACCCAAACCACAAGAGACACCTGCAGAAGTGGACTACTATGGCTTCTAAAATGCTAGCCCAGTACTGTACAGGCCCCTTTTATAGGACCTTGCTAGCATAATGTCCTTCCCTTCCACCCTCTTCATAATTCTGCTTACTTCTCTGCATCCGTTTCTTAGTATCCTACACATCCATCCTCAGCTTTACTCTTCCTGTGATACCAGCATTGCCCAATTCATTGTATTTCAGTTAGTACTACAGCAGTGCTTAGGGCAAGACATAAAACCTCTCTTTTTCCAAAAGCTTTGCATGCTATCGTTATTAAAGAACATCCCTCCATCCATTTTCAGCTATGTAAGAAAGAAAGTGTAACCGGTGCAGCAGAGATTTCAATTACTTCCAGGAATAACAGAACACTAAGAAAAGAGCACCTTCCCTTATAAGCATTTATGAGCTTATGATAAAAAGGTAAGCACTCCATCATCAGAATAATATCTCCTATGTACTTACAATAGAGAAACATCCTGTCAGAGAAGTAACCTGGTGCCAACACAGCCATAAACCAGATGGCTGCAGTACACATGACACATTTGATTCCAGTTTACTGCACCTCAGACATTGCCAATTCATGGAACGGCCCTGCTGAACCAGTCTGCAAATGGATTTTATTTCAAATTGCAACAACGCACTGCTGAATTTAAGTATTTCGTCACTGCAGTCCCACACATTTGTTGACTGTATCAGATATTCAGTTTCTTAAAAATACAGAGGGTAAGAATAACACCCTCAGCAGAAAGAACCAAGCTTAATTCTAACAGACTTGGGGAAAGAGATCGTTTTACTTCCCACAGAAAGGCATCAAAGGATAGAAGATGGATAAACAGCACATTCTGATTCTATACAATAAAACCTCATGTGTCTACCCAAAATTTCAAGGCATAGACAACGGAACCATACTTGTGACAAGTCTGAAAATTCATTTTATTCCAATGCAACATTTTCTGGAAGCTTAAACAGACCTAAGTGAAGATATGTCCTGAAGCTGGTTTGGGTTTTCTTTTTCACCAACAGCAACAATAAAGCTTCCATTAGGAAGATATCCCTCCCTAGTTCAGTGTACAAGAAAGTTCAGTCTTGAATTTATTGGATCTCTAAAGTGTTGCTTGTCTCCCAGAAACTCCATTTCTCATTTCTCAACCACAGCCTATGTTCTTCAAACATATAAAAATTAATTTAATTTTTCAATTTTCTTCTGGCCTGGTGGGTTCCAGCTAGAAGGATTTTAGCATGAAAATGCCAAAGTAAAGAACACAGTTGCATGAAAAAGCCTTTTAATAGATTTCTAGTACCTGGAACCTTTGTTTTTCCTAACCCACCAGCACATCCACATACTGGCCTTACCATTTTCTTAATCTCCCAGCACTATCCTTCTGCTTCCTCTGTCTTTTAATCACACAACAGCCATCTTCAGTTTCCTTTACATCTGAACTCCAGATAATGATACCCACCACACTCACACTGGGTACCCCTCACAGACTGCCAGCTCACAGTCTCTGTATCTTCTCTATTCTCATGCTAGGTAGCTTTCAAATAACTCACTAAAAGTTTTTGTTTGGTTGGGTTTTACCTGTCTACATGCTTCACAAGTTTTGAGACCAGTGTACTCTCAGTTGTTTCCTCTCCGTTTCTTTAACTCTGCATGATGAAGTATTTTCTGTTTACACAAAATACTTACTTTTTGAAAGAAAATGTGCAAAGCAAACATCTGCACTCCGGGGAATAAAATAACAAGTTCTTAGCTAATGCTTTGACATATATGAAAAGTAGAGTCATTTCCAGTTGCTGCTTCTGTTCCACAGAAAAGTGCAGACTATTGCCATCATGACATCCCACAGCCCATTGCATAAGCTTATTTAATTCCAATCAGAGATTAGAAAACCTGCCCCCATGGTTATTCCTCAGAGGCTGTTCCAAAGACTCCCTGTTCTCATCACCGAAGTTGTCTTCTACTTCCACCTTTAATTTTCTTACAGCAGATTTATTCCATTTTTTCTTTTCTAAACAGTAAGCTTAAACAGACCATCTTCCTCCCTGCTGCTTATCTCCCTCTTCCCCAACACAGTTCAGGCATAAACAGGTTCAAACACGGGTTAAACCAATTCATAGAGCCATCACTGCCAGCTATTAAACACAGCACCTACTGCTCAGAAGGGCTTTAAGCCGTGGATAGTTGCAAGAGTAAACCAGAGTCATAGGAGCTCTACATGCACATGCACGACACCTCCACCTTTGGCTCCACAACGTCACTTTAGAAACATTCTATTGAGACAGACCTAGTATGGCTATTTTCACTTTTTTGAAACTGCATCATTCTTGTCCTCTTCCTGTCCCCCACTGCCAAGTCACCCTTTTGAAAGATTAACAAACTAATACCATTCTCTCTCAAGGCATTCTCATATTTTCCCCATTACCACTGAACTCTCTCCAGTACCCATCCAGCCTGAAGTCTCCCCTCCTGAACATGGACAATCACCGTTGTCCTCTGCAGGAATATATTTCCTCTTAATCATCAGATATTTCTGAAATTTAGTTTTATTTCTATTGTTTTCAGCTTCTACTCTGTACAACAACTATGTGCCTGCTTCCTCGTTGCTGCTGGTGGGAACCTAATTTTCCTTTGCTCTCCATAGCATTTTGCCCATATTGAGATATCACACAGAATCACAGAATAGTAGGGGCTGGAAGGGACCTCTGTGGGTCATCTAGTCCAGCCCTCCTGCCGAAGGAGGGTCACCTACAGCAGGCTGCACAGGACCTTGTCCACGCGGGTCTTGAGTATCTCCAGAGAAGGAGACTCCACAACCTCCCTGGGCAGCCTGTTCCAGGGCTCCGTCACCCTCAGAGGGAAGAAGTTCTTCCTCATGTTCAGACGGAACTT
>Ga0065711_1029224_pt1 | contig 37066 bp, 26 predicted proteins | sample Hoacrofraction12_FD_59098 | JGI IMG/M metagenome (GOLD analysis project Ga0065711, IMG submission 59098) | Hoatzin crop microbial communities from Cojedes, Venezuela - Epithelial fraction 12 v2 (version 2) | ecosystem: Host-associated > Birds > Digestive system > Esophagus > Crop | place...
CCCTGCCCGCGCTCCCGCCCCTCTGCCCCTCTCCCCCGCCACACCGTGGGGGCCGCGGCCTTTCCCCAGCGCCCCGAACAAAGCGAGGGAGCCCAGCCCACCCCCTGCCCCCGGGGCCCAAGCGAACGGCCCGGGCGGCGGAAAAGGGCGCCGGTCCTCCGCCCAGCCCCGGAAGAGAGGCCCGAGCGGGGCCGCGGCCCGACGCCCGCGCGTGGGGGCGGGGAGAGGCGGCGGCAGCGACTGGCCGGAGCACTCCCCCCCGGGGAAGGCGGCGGAGGCGGGGGTGTGTCCCCTGCCGCGCCTGCCCCGGTGCTGCCGTTCCCTTACCTGGCGCCCGCCCCTACCGGGCCGGGCAGGAGGCGCTTCCGCGGAGCGGCGGCAGCCGGGCCCGAGCGTGGCGTCGCGGATGGAAACAACCGCCCTGAGTGACAGTTACTGCCAGGCAACGGTCCGCCCCCTCGCCCCGCCCGCGCCTATTGGCCAGGATGCGACGTTTGAATCGTGGGTGGCCGCACGCTATTGGCTGGCGCGCGATGGCGCGGTCCTCCCGCACGCCGTCCCGCCGCCCGCCCGCCTCGGTGAGGGGAGGAGCGGGGCGGCCCGGCGCGGCCCGGCACCCTCACACTAACGGAGGGGCAATGGCGGGGGCAGGAGGAGGAGGATTTCGGGTCGCCATCGCGACGGCCCGCCACTTCACACAAGGCCCCGCCACCGGGCGGTAAACAAAGCCGGAGGTCTCGTATGCGGAGCGCTCGCGGCCTCGCCGCCTCAGGCGGCATCTGAGGCGCCGACCGAACAACTGCCCATGTTGCCGGCAGCCGGGCACCCAACGGGGCCGAAATGCGGGAAAAACACCCTCTCTCCAAAAGAGAAAATTTAAAAAACGGGTAAAAAAAGCAGCAGCGTGTGGTTAACAGTGTCCTTTTGAGGCAATTTTTCCAGAAAGGCCCTTCGAGTTCCTGGCAGATTTTGAAATCAGGAAGGCTAAGCAATACCTCATCAGACAGAAGAAAAATTGGTTGTGAAAAAGTCAACGAGTCCGGCTGAGCATAGTGAGCTTTAACGTCAAATTTAAGTTGTCTGTTTCAAGTTTGAAACTTTGATGAAGTACTTCAGGCATGAAATATGGATGTTTTTGTGTTTATATAATCTTTATATAAACTGTCTAAATTTGGACACAGGCTGACAAGTCGTATTTTGGCCTAGTGAAGCTTCCCAAATGAAGAAAAATTCCTGAAAGCCAAGACCACCATTTTCCAATAGACAAGACTGGCAATACCAAACAGACACAGTGAAAATCTCAGATTAAAAAAAAAATAATGCCACCACAAAACAAAAACCCAAAACCCACAACCAAAACCGAACTGAGATAAATAGGGCCTATGGTAACCATGGGCTTAACTTGGCTGAGATTTAGTGTTATTTATTTGCTCACAAATTTTGTGAGTTGCTCATTTTTAAAGTTTCTAGCTATCATGTTTGAATGAAGAGTATGGCAAGATTTTCATGTAAGTAAATGAATGCAGGAAAGGGGCCTTCATATGTGAATTTATTTTTTAAAATATATTTCACTGTTTATTCTGCCTGGTTTGGCCTTGAACTTTGTATTTTTTGCAAGCAATTTTTTTTGTATTTTGTAAACCCCGACTTGTTTATTTTTTTAAACCAAATAGGTCAGGTTGTATTTTCTTATATGTTCATGGTATTTTTTACTACATGATACAATAAGAGGCATCTAAGTGAGATTAAAAGTTACTCAGTCAAACCAGAGTCACGTTTAAGCATAGATTTGAATAAATGCAGTCAGAATAAATTTGTGTTCTAGTGGTGTTAAGGCAGTCAGCTTTTATCTGAAAGACATTTTGTAACTTACTATACGAAAGAATGCAACTGAAGCTTCATTTCTGGCTTCAGATAATTAATGTTTTTGGTTCCAGCTAAGATTTTTGCGTTATTACTGTTGCACAGTTTACAATTATAACGTTAAGAACTGTTTTCGCTAGATGTCTTAATTTCAGCAGCTAATGGTGGGAATGAGCCTGCTTCGTTCTGTTGGCAACAGAGGCCTACAATTAATATGCTTTATGGAGTTTTTCAGTTGTAATCTCATTTAGAGAAAAAACATGCCTTCAGAGTAATGGCTTGGTTTGGAGATTGTTTATCGAACCTGGACTGGAAAGGTATTGGGTCATGAAGAACTGTTTATTACAATTCTGCCACTGAGCCCTTTGATAATTGGTATACATTAGAGAGAGTATTCTGCAAATATTTATGGGACCATCTCGAGCCAACTGTTAAATGAGACAAATGTGAAATCCAGTCAGACTGTCATCATGAAAATGATATTGCCTGTGCCCCGCCGGAGGTTAGGTGTTCAGTGTCTGTATAAAGGCCTCAGAAACAGAGAAATTTGCCAAAGCATCTCAATCCCACAACATGAAACTGAGAAAAGAATTCTCCAGGCTTTCATTTCAACAATATATATTAAGCACTACAATATCACATCTACCTGAGAACGCTGCAACAACTGTGTCCCCTAAGATGCTGATCCTTCAAAATTCAACCCCTAGTTGTCCTCCTGATTTCAGTAAGAAGCGTAGGAGGGCTCTGGCGCTGGAGCTGGTCCCACCAAGGCTGCCTGACAACTTTTCTTCCTCTGATTCCTGTCCCTGAAGTACTCTTCAGCTGGAGGCAGAAAGAGGGGCAGGGTTTTGGGAAGAAGCACGGGGCAGTGGGTTTGAACTGCGCCAAGGCTCAGGAGAATGCTGGAAAACAATGTTGATAACCAAAAATGGGACTATTTTGTTCTCCTCCAGCAAGGGCCAGGAAAAATTGCTTTAAACGTAAGTTACAAATCCCAAGTCTCCTCAAGACAGCAGTATAAAGCTCTTGAGTTTAAGAGAAAATATGAAATAGTTGGCTGTGTAGAAATCTAATTCGAATAGTATTGGCTGTAAAATCTGAGTGTTGTCAAAGTAGAATTTGAGATTGCCTGCAGGACTGAAGTCTCAAATACTTGTAACAGTGAGGAAGGCCTCTGCAGGCTGTGCTTACTCACACGGGGCTGTGCACTTCCGTAGTCCTGGGAAGTTCAGTTATGCTGGCTGGCCTTGGGAGAACAGGTTGGCTATGCAGAGGACTTCTCTCCAAATGATGAACCCCTCTAAGACTCGAGGCACTGATTTTAGTATCCCAAGATATTAAGTTACCTTTAGTTTAAGAAATATTTTTAGAATTGTTGGCACATTAACTGGAGTTAATATCTCAAGACTTATGGCGCAGAACGGGTGACCATTTGAGTCCTCTGAATTGTTATTAAGCAGGTTACTGCTGCCTGTGATATTATGAATTACCAGTATTACTCTGTGTACTGATATTTAGGCTAACACATCTGGAGACTCAGAACTGTACGCTTTCTCAAAGCCACATGAAAACTCAGGTCACACAGTAGAGCCCTCAGAGAAGTCAAGTCTATGGAACTAAATTTAAGTAATGATCTGTAAACACTTCCTGAAACATGAAATTTTACTATAAACCCCTTGACCTTTATTTTTCTTTGTTACATAATAATGTTTGCATATTGTGTCTGTCTTGCATTTTCTCCCTTCCTATTTTTCATTTTGAATGAAAATGTTTGTGGCTGACAAGTCAAATAAATCCCATCTCAGAAATGTTTTCATTCCAATAAAGTTTAGAGACCAAAAAATTAACAAAACTTCAATTGACCAGGCTACGAAAGATCTTACGTTCATTTCAACACTGTTTCTGTCCACCTGCTTATCTCTGTTAATGTAGTAAGGTGAAGATTTTGATGTTTAAAAATAGCAATATTTGAAAGAGATGATGCTGATACCAGTGCTTATCTTTCACAGAATTAAACTTGTTTTAAATTCACCAGACCGCTTACGCAGCACTAAGGGAAAAAGTATACAAAAGTTTCCAATATTCAGGAAACAGAGCCTTAACACACTGCAGTAATAAGACCTGGCCATGAACTCCCCTAAATTTGTCTAGCTCTGAAATACTTACAACATTTCTGGCCAAAGTCGATCTTTTTCAGTCCCACAGCTAGATCTGAGAGCCTGGCTGTCCGGGGAGCTACCACGTGTCTGTGCCATACCTACCCACCTCTGTGCTTAAGACAAGTGTTATTGTTACTTTGGGGTCATTTTACCATTTTTTTTTATAGGTGCTGTAAAACGGTTGCAAAAACGAGTACTCCTATAAAGTTGGCAACCCAAGAAGGCTGAGAAACGTTATGACAAATGGCTTTAGCAGAGGCTTCAGCGGTGGGTGGGGTCATCAGCTTCTATTTCCTCTCCTGATTAGCCTCTTGCTTCCGTGGAAGAAAACAGCCGTAAGACTCATAGTAAGGTGGGGGGGTTATAGGCTGTTTAAAAAACCTGTGTGTTTATATATATGTGTATTATATGTATACACTTTATATGTATATACCATATATACACGTACTATATGCTTTTTCTCTCTTTCTCCTTCTCTCTAGTATCATATACGATCAAAGCATCCTGGCCTGTCTAGTGAAAATACCTCTACTGTTTGCATGAGGGGAAGAAATAAAAAAAAAAAAACCTACAACCAGAGCAGGACATTTGACATTGACCTTCAAATTTTATTGAACTAAATCAACAGAGGTTTTGTTTGCATGGACCGCAGTAAGGCAGGGATTCCACCCTTGACCATAGAAGAACTTTCTCATTATACGTAAATTTATGATACATCGAATTGGAACTTAAAACCCCCTATAAAGGAACAGCCTGCTAACAAACAGTACGGCTCTGGGTAAATGAAGTTGAGCACTTGCATTCTGGGAATTTTTGCAAAATATTTATCTTTAGAAACAGCTTTAAAAAAATGGTCAAGGCTATCAACAGTGCTGGGTTCAGCAATAAGGAGAGGGATACAGACACATGCAAACTGACTTGGGTTCTCTAAACAGGAGAAGGAGAAAAAAAAACACATTGAAACTTTGATCTCCACAGTAGTGCAACAAGCTTCCTTTCTGTATTGTATGTGAATTTATAAATAAAACTCATTATTGACTAAGGGAAGTTGATGCAATTCTCTAAGCAAGGGGTATTGAGATAAGAGTTTTGGCTGCTGTATCTTCTGCTGGGCCACTTACCTTCCCATTTTTGCAGCATGACTGTTAAAATACTCCAGCAGTAAGCCCTTGAAACAGTCAATTTTCTGTGGAAAACACAGACTGCAGTATTTACTAGTGTTTTTTATGGAAAACACAGACTACAGAATTTCCAGGTATGTGAAAGACGTATCAGAGGCACGTGCACTGAGGAATTGTAAATGTTTAAACAGAAAGTGGTGTTAGTTGTAGAGAAAGATAGAAGACTTTATTACTTGAAAATACAAAGAAAACCCGCTCTCACATCCCAAGCACCCCTGCCTACCAAGCGGTTTCACAGAAGGCTTCTGGCTTTTGAACCTGTATCCTTCAGTCTTCAGAGCGAGGTTACAGAGCAGAGAGCGACTTCAGCTGACGCAGCAGCCATCTGGGATCTCTGTGGGGTGGGAGGGACAGCACACACCTTCCCCTGGTTCCCGAGTGACAACCTGTGGATGGGGGGAGAAATTTGGCCTCGATCCCTGTTTATAGCACATTAATGATGTTACATCCCTAAACCATGGAGGAACACTGGCGCCTGGAAAAAACCCACAAACCTCAGCAAATGCAAAACAGACAGAACCCAAGGCTTTGAAGTGACAACCCAAGCCAGTACGCATGTACATGTGTGTGTGTGTATAAAATATACATACATATATGTATGTGTGAGTATAAAGAGTGAACAAAAATGTTAGCTCTCCAGCCTTCTTTGGGGAACCAATTAATGATTTTTATGCCTGTGCCTGGCAGTATGCACAGCTCCCTGCTGAAACGAGTACTTCAGCGGCTGCGTGGCGCAGGGTGAAGGGGGCAATGTGCTGCTGGTCCAGGGTGAACAAGCGGCAGAGCTGCCGGGTGGGAAGCAGCGGCGAGGCTGCAGGCTGGGCCAGCGCAGCAGCGCGCGAGGCGCTCTGCGTCAGGTGGGACGTTGCACCCGCGGAGCTGCTATTGCTGCGTGTAGACTCTCAGTTAAATTGACTTCTTCTCCGATTAAACCTGTTCAACCAGTTCTGTTTATTTTTCTTTTTAAATATTGTGGTTTAAGTGTTAATTAACTCTTTGAACTTCAACAGCTATATTTCTACTAACATGGCAAAAAATGTATATGTATTTAATTTTTCCACTGTGTTTTCTCAAGGTGGAGGCTTTGTACAGATGCTGGCAAGAAACAAACAAAAAATGGAAGACTCATTCAGACGAGGCCACCAAAACTGTAAAACCTGCACATGACATTTCTAGTGGGTTCACATTATTTTTTTAGTATCTGCCACTGAAACTGCCTGTAGAAAAGATTTATACAATCCAAACTAGCATACATGCATCAAGTTACGTGTTTTAATAAATATTAGTAATAAAGTAAGTATTAGAGCAGAGCTGCAGTGTGTATGTGTGATCATTCCTACGCATTTTTCATCGCTCAGGTTTTAAAATTCTTGCTACAATATGTATCCACATAAAGTTAGTTTCATTAGAAGCAGTTTCAAGTGAATGAATTGGAACCCTTGGGGCAGAATTTGCCTGTACAAGCCCACGCCTCCCTCATTTCCATAAATCTTTCTTACTTTCCTTCCCTACATCTTAAAGTCTATCTGCCTGTACTCTGGCCATCACTTTATACATGGCCTGTTTGTAACACAACAGCAACTTGGTCTGCATGTTCCTGGTTAAGCAGTGAGCAGCCAACAGCTGGAACAGGAGTGATAAAAGACGGTATTAATGTGAAAAGTTTCTGTGAGCCAGTACCTGGAGACAGATAAGAGGCAAAGATGGCTGCATGGGTCAGAGTCTTCTCCTGGTCTCTCTACCCCACTTCTCTCCAGTTCTCCCATTTGCAAGGCAGGACGAGCTGAACCCAAATCATGAGTTATGGGAAGCAGAGGCTACTGTCAGACTTCTCATTTAATTGAAGGAGAAAGGATAATTAGGATGATTTCTAGCCTAAACTATACTAAAAACCGAATTCATAATTAATTCTGGCACTAGGCAGAGTGCCAGTTCAGACACTTGTTTCTTATGTTAAATACCAAATGCAGAATCATCTCTGGCTGTTAGTGCAAAAGTCATCTGTTCCCGCTGTGGATACATCTGTAATTTTCAAGTTTCTTGATAGCAGTCGCAGGCATTCCCAAGCAATAAATGGGTCAGTGTTCTGAAACAAGTGACTCGGATATTTTTTTTTTAAAAAAAAAAAAAAAAAAAGGTATTTCTGTTATGACCAATTCCCACACAATGTTTATTTGTTCAGTTCTACTTAACCACACATGCACAAAAGGAAACTGCACTTTGTTCTCAAGGAAAGCTAGTGTTGCTGCAGACATCGGTACCTTGGCACAGAGGCCCAGCAGGGGAGTTGTGGTGGCTCATAAACGGTTTTCCCAGCCTGTGCGGGGCTGACCCATCCCAAAGAGCTTTGATGAGATTTTTAAGGCCAGAATTAGACCGCTGTGCACACAACGAATCTGGGGTTTTCACGGGCAGCGGGTGGCAGGATCCTGTTTTAAGAGTCATCGTTAAATACAGTGTTAAATACAAAAAAACCCAAAGATGCAGGTAGCTGACACTGAGCTGCATGAAATTGCTTCGCCCCCGCCAGGTCGGATGGTCTCGCTGCTGGAGCAAGCCGTTATTTTGCTGGCCAGCAGCACTCCTCAGTGATAACCTGACCTGAAAGCACCCTCCTGCGCATCAAAACAAAGACGCTTCCTACTCCTACGTGCTTTGCGTTCATGCCAACAGGCAACATGACTCACTCTATTTACTTTTAAAGTGTGCTTTCCTTTCAAAATGACTCCGGCTGACCTGGCCTGGATGGATCCCTCCTGCTACGACGGCCAGAGCCATGGCATGCACAAGCCCGTGTGCTTGAAGACCCACAGACCTTAGCAGTGTGTAAAACTGGGCTGCGCTGGACTTGTTTTCGCTTTTTCTCACTTTGTTTCTCTAAGATGAAGCTGCTGTTGTGCGGCTCGGAGGTTATTCCTGTGAAGCACTGGTGTTCCTCATCTTACACACACACTTGTGGTGAAAGCACATGGCGCGTGGCAGGAGGAGCTCGCAGTGCAAAGGCGATTGGGAAACCAAGTCTGAAAAAACACACCGCAATCTAAAAAATACCAGATTCGCCCTCTTACTTCTCTATTCCTTTCCCCTCTGCTGTGTATAAAAACATTACCCCGAGCATGTTCTCCTCTGGTTATGACCTTGCCCAACATAGTGCTAGCTGTGGTGGCACAGGGCAGCTGGCTGTGAAGCCATTTCCCGGACCAGCTGAGTTTGGGCTCCGTGGAGGTCCACCGCACGTTTGCTGCCACTTCGGCACCGAGAGACCGCGTGAGCTTTCACCTGAGAGGGGGAGAAAAAAAATGAAACCCAGATGGAGTCACAGAGCAGCTGTTGATGGCCAAAACCGCTGGGGCTGCTTTTGCAGCCTCAAGCATATAGGTTCTAGGCAAGGCTAAACAGAAATCGGGAGCTCATCACTGCTTCCTCAAGCCTTGCTTCAAAGCTGGGGTTTTTAAGTGTTTTCAAGTTTGAAACAGAGATTTTCTGTGCAAACAGAAGAGATAAACCAGCATCAGCTGACATGAAAATACATTTTTCAGTAGTTCCAGTGGCTCACATAGGCTTGGAGTAGGGTGGGGTGGCAAAAACTTTCCTATTCAAGATATCCGGAAACACCTTGCAACATTCGGGCCACTAAAGCCGGTTTGTGGACAGCGATTGACCCAGCCTCACGCACAGTTCCACTGCCCTCACTTTAAAAAGGTCTGATTCATAAACGCACAAAATCTGGGGAGGCTTCTCATGATGCTTTGAAAGAAAACCTCAGGGAAAGGCCTTTCTCGAAATGCTTTCTTACCTACATATTTACATTTCAGTGAAGAGACTGTATAGGTGACCCAGGCCGTAAATATTGCCAATGCTGGTGCTGCTCTAGGATTGACTGGAAACCGAGTTTTGCTTTCAAGTTCAAGATGAGATTGTTTCCTTTTCCTGCACACAGCTGCCAAGCACTTCTGGAGCCTTCTCAAGCGCGGCACGTTTCCTTTGCTGGGAGAGGGGAATTTCCGCTTCTCACAGCGCCGAGACCCTCCCACGCCCCCAGTCTGTCCCCTGCTTACTGTATACAGCTTCTCAGAAGACCAAAAAAAATGCGAAATGCTAACTGGTCTGGCCCCTTTGTATTTATTCAGTTGCTTTGTTCATTAATCATACGTGTCTAAACCTTCCTTTCCTCGCCAGAGCAGGCACAAGGAGTTAACATTAGCACTTGACTGCAAAAGGGAGCCCAGCTGCTGGTTTGCTTCCCTCCTCACTCCCCAGTTCTCAATAAATCAGCACCGGTGAAGTCCACTGACTTTCCCTGCAAAATGAGAGCCCTGCCAGTCTTTAGAGACTTGTGCCTACTTACCCTGTTTCTTTTACCTTATTTTTATTAGCGTAGTAGAGCTGGCACGTGCACTGCGCTGTTCTGTTTCGGCTTTGTAATGCTGCTCTTTGCGTGCCTGCGAACCGACACGGTGTCACAGCTTCCACAGGGCCAGCGAGGAACCGAGTCACGCGCTGGAGAGAAGTTGTCTTTAACTCAATAGTTAATAAATTATGCTAAGCAAATCAGAGACTATAGGCTTATAAACATCTAAGAAACTGTGTTTATCAATATGTAAGAAATTTAGAAGTGCAAATCTGCGTAATGATATAGGCTATATATTGCACATAACCCACAATATATAATTAATATAGAATTAATAACTATACCATTATGCACAATTATATAATTTGTAATATAAAAAGTTATTTATTTTATATCTGTAATATAAACACTTCTGAAAATTTATAATAAAAATTGTACTTGGTAAAGCCAGCTATGAGCTTTCTCTGCAATTCTGGGAAGTACTTTTTACTTCAAATCTACACAACCTGGTTAAAATCTAGTTTATAGCTTCAGCACATTCAACACACAAACACTTTGCCTAAAAGCAAGAGTTTCCAGAAGCCATGTGTCTGGGCCTTATTGTTTTGCTCCTCAGACAGGAAAACTATTGTACTGCAGGCATCCTCAGTAGCTGCCCTGTAGTGAGAGCGATTCTGAGATACAGGCTTCGGGAGTCCTGCTTGTCACAGTAATTTCTGCTGAGCTGCTGCAATTTACCCAATTTGAGAACGTGCCACAGTGCAAGTGCAAAACAAAACACAAAAAGAAAAAAAAAATAAAAAAGAAAAATAAAAAGAAAGAAAAAAAAGGAAAAAAAAAGAAAAAAGAAAAAAAGGAAAAGCTGACTCGCCATCAGCTTCCAGATAATGTGGAAAGCTGGGAAGGCTGCTTTGGCTGGTAAATCATAGGAACTGATTGGATACACTCTTTCATCAGGAAACAGCATCCAATTCTGAGCATCACGCTTTGAACAAGCAGCCAAATTTTAACCTAGAGAGAGTTCATAAAACCACCAACCTCGGGGACCCTGAGGCAGCGGACCTCATCAGGGGCTGCGGCTGACGCACAAATCAAAAGCAACAGTATAAATGCACAAGAATATGCTTTTTCTGAAAGCCCAGGAGACTCCAAGGGCCCCAACGGAGTAGGGTATTGTGAACTCGACACAAAAACCCCAGCCACCATTAATGCCCCCATGAAGCAATCCCGAGACTGCTCTGACCTACATTGCTCTTAGTGTCCATGCTCCAGCTTCAATTAGGCTCCACAAAAGGGAGCACGCAGCCCTCGCCTCTTGCAGCAGCAACAGCTAACGCAGCATCATTAGCAGGTCTGGCAGCCCATAGAGAAATAATTATGCGCATTATGAAGCAGCGACGGCAATGACAGGCTCAGAAGGCAGTCCCATAATCAAGTGAACATATAGATAAAAACAATAATAGCATACGGTAACTCTGAGGAAGATAATAAATGGGTTATTGAAGTTTACTTCGAGGAACAGGAAGATCAACTTAGACAGGAGGGAATCAAGCTGGCATTTCTTTTGATTCAAGTTCAACCTCAGCTATAATCTATACATTTAGGGCTAGGTTCAATTCAGACTACCAGCGGAGACCCCCCCTACACACACACACACACCACACTGCTTCATGTATGGTATTGAGCTAGTTCACTTCAGACCTCGGCTGCAATAGAAATTTTTTAAAATGTGAAATTAAATAATTAATATATTTGTACTGCATCCAGCTCTGGAGCCCGCAGCATGAGAAAGACATGGACCTGTTGGAGCGGGGCCAGAGAAGGCCACAAAAATGATCAGAGGGCTGGAACACCTCTGCTATGAGGAAAGGCTGAGAGAGTTGGGGTTTTTCAGCCTGGAGAAGGCTCCAGGGAGACCTTTTAGCAGCCTTCCAGCACCTGAAGGGGGTGAAAGGTGGGGACAAACATTTTAGCAGGGCCTGTTGTGACAGGTCAAAGGGTAATGGTTTTAAACTAAATGAGGGTAGATGTAGACTGGTTATAAGGAAGAAACGTTTTACAATGAGGGTGGTGAAACACTGGCACAGGTTGCCCAAAGAGGGGATAGATGCCTCATCCTGGAAACATTCCAGGTCAGGTTGGATGGGGCTCTGAGCAACCTGATCTAGTTGAAGATGTCCCTGCTTACTGCAGGGGGGCTGGGCTAGATGGCCTTTAAAGATCCCTTCCAACCCAAACTATTCTATTATAAAGTTCTGAAAGCATTCAAAAGTGAATCTTTAGACCGTTGTTGTGTTGCTAAGCAAAAGATTTAGGGATCATTCTGATTGAACCTTAGACCCAAGGGGCAAAATCATAATTTAAGTCTTGATTATTGAAATAAGTACTTTATGAGAGATTTTAAAAGTACAGGTAATCTTTAGAAAATGAAAAGTTTTAATGTACAGCAAGTTATATATGAAAAACCAGTAGCGTCCCTTTAACATTACACCTGTGGCCTATTGGCTGCATTTCACAGAATCACAGAATGGTACGGGTTGGAAGGGACCTCTGTGGGTCATCTAGTCCAAGCCCCCTGCCGAAGCAGGGTCACCTACAGCAGGCTGCACAGGACCTTGTCCAGGTGGGTCTTGAGTATCTCCAGAGAAGGAGAATCCACAACCTCCCTGGGCAACCTGTTCCAGTGCTCCGTCACCCTCAGAGGGAAGAAGTTCTTCTTCAGTTCACTTGGTAGGAAGCTGTACATGTTTTGATTTTGGGGTGAGATGCAGCATTTTATGTTCAATCCTGAAGCCTGTCAGTTTGTGTTGTGTCCCATTTACGGTGGATACTTCTAGACAAACATGTAGCCAACCAGCATCAGCTCTTGCAGTACCTGCCTTAGATAAAAGGAACAGAAAATAGCGATGTCCCTGTAGGCTTCCTGGGTGCAGGCACACCTATGGTCCTCTGTAGATATATGGTCATTTACTGCTTGCTTTCCTCCCCTCCCCCAAAATAAGCAGCAGGTGCTTCAATGTCGGATATTTAAACTCCTTCAGTTCCAACAACCAGGCCAGGACCTTCCCAGCAACGGGGCTTTTTTCGTTCCTAAGTATTTTTCAATTAAAAAAAAAAAAATTTTTTTAAATCTCTGGTTTGAGTTCAGTAAGTTGGGCAAAATTCAGGCTGTCCCCTGTCAGCGCGTCTGGAAGCCGTAAGTGGAGTGCGGGACACTGGTTGTGTAACAAACCCGCAGGTCACCTGCGTGCAGGCACCAGCTATACATCCACAGGTCCCACACCCACTTCTGCACCTACGCTGCTGGCTGCGTGGAGTCAGACCCCCTTCCACAGCACCCGGACTGACAAGAAAGACGTTACTACTGAAAGCAGAAGAGATGGTGAATATGGACACTGTGATGCAGGTTCAGCGAGAGTTCACGCAAAGCACCGGTTGAAGTTTCCAGGTGGAACCAGACACGATGCAGAGCCGAGCCCTTTTCAGAAGGAAATGAATTTGCTGGGCTTCGTGAGGCTGCGCCAGGCAGACACCCACGCTCGGGACACGGTGCGAAGGTCTGCAGCGGCGTTTCCAACTTCATTGAGCTCTTGCTTACCCTCAGGACAAGCTGGTAGCATCTGAAGTATGGGGAGGAAACGGCCGGGGGTTTTGTTTGGTTTTCGTTTGGTGGGGTTTTGTGGGTTTTTTTGGTGCTCTGGCAGCTGAAGGCTTTGTGCAGCACACAGAACGCGCTGTCCCAGCAGCGTGGTTTCTGTGCTTCAGCTCGCTTCCTGCGCCCTGCCACAGCCCGTTGATTTCTCCGCATTAGTGCTGACGTGCTCACCACGCAGTAAGGGTTTTGGTCAAAAAACAAATCAAATTTTAGTAAGCTGCCAGGAATCAAACACCGAGACGGTACAGCGAGAATTATTTTAAATTAATATATTGGGTCACTTAGGTCAACATCAAGCTCCTTTATACCTTCTGTTATTCTGTTCCAAAATAGATCCCATTGTAATGTTCCCAAAGCATAACATACTGTGTCAGAGCATCAGTCCTATTGAGTTGCCTCAATAAAAACCTCAGACATCGCTTGGGATCAAATTCTGCTCTACTGAAACAGCCTGTGTTGCGGCTCCGAAACAGAACGCAGCTCTGACACACAGCACAGCCCTTCAGGAAGCGGTTGCATTCAGACAGCACCACGACCGTGCGCAGTAGTGTTCTCAGAGCTTCATCAGCTCTTTGCTGTATCATTTCTCTATTGTTTCCTGCTGCAGAGAATAAGTTGCACATATGAATGGCTCTTACAACTCCGCAGATAAAAGGTAAAGAATATTTTTGTGATGCCTTTTATTTATACCCCAACAATATGTTTACTTGCCAAATTATTATACAGTATAGCAGTAGGCTCATCTAGGTAGTTCAGTCTTTCACAACTGTAACTATCAAATACATGTATATATTTCCTGTACTAATCTGAAACACTGAACCTGAAGAGTATCTGTGCAGGTCTGGTACACCAACTTATAATTTTCCCAGTGGAAAAAGGTATCTTTCCAATTATTCACCCCACCTCCCACAATTGCTTAATTATACATAACATATTTAATGCCATTTTAGATAAAATCCACAGCTTGAAACCAAGCATACAATTTGGATCTTCAAAAGGCATCAGTACCAGGCAGGGCTGCTTTGAATTATATGATAAAACAAGCTACAAGGACTTTTAAGCTCCTAATACAACTGCTTCTCATTTACCACTGACATTATACGTAAAGAGATGTGTTAACTGAACGCATCTTTTCACATTACCTCCAGAAGAGTGAATCCCTTTGGTCTTTAAAAAGCACATACTGCATTCTTTCACGAGATGTGTGAAATTCAGACGAACCTGTATCTTTTCTGGTGGGAAGCCTAGGGGGAGAATAAAGGAGAATTTTGCTTGTTTAGTTTAAATCACTGAATGCTTGTCTAAAAAGTAACTTCTTTCAGCATTTAAAATAAGCTAAGTCCCAAGGGGTGAAATACAATTCCCCAAACTTGCATGGTGTTTGATGGGTTTTCACAGAAATGTTAATTCAAGAGTGATTTGCATTACATCTGCTCTCTCTTCTATGCATCTGCATCAATGGCTTTAATTAACCTCTGAGAGGCTGCATGGGGATGGATGGGCACTGGGGAAATACCCGCGCAGCTGGAGATGTGCTCGCTATTCTTCAGGTACCTCCTTTTGCTTGGATTACTCCTTTCGGAAGGCACATTGCTTGCTTTGGTAGTGTCCCAGTGAAAAATAGTGAAATTACCTGGCCTGGCTAGGGAAACACAGTCACGTGGTTCAGCCATGTTTCATCGGCGCCAGACCTCAAAGAAAGAGGACTTTGACAAGGCTGAGATGTTCTAGGACTGACACTGATTCAGGGAAAGCAAATCCTTAAAATAAAGAAGTAAATTAGCATTAGTGAGTTTATTCCATGATATTTAAAGCAACGAATTAAACTTGTAAAGTGGATTACAGGGAAATTCCATCTGGAACAAACCTGAGGATTGCCTCGTCCAACCCCTGGCTTAAACCAGGGTCAGCTGTAAGGTCAAGCCTGCTCACTCAGAGCTTTAAATGCCTGTGATATGGCATTTTGAAGAGGTCAATAAAACATCCTTTAGTGCCTGCACTAATACCCAGCTATCCCATCTATTGTCATGGACAACACGGCAGTTGTAAGGTGTGCCATCAGATACCACTACAGTGAAGTGGTTCTAAAACACATAAAAGAGTCAAGATGAAGACCTTTTCTTCCTTGGTACATCCTTGTACCTACTCAGCAGATTCACAGAATTACTTAAATTAGAAGGACTCCTTGGAATAAAATCCCCCAAATCCTGCACCACCACCATCCCTCCCAGGGATGGGTTTAGTGTGGAAACAGAACCACAGCATTGCAAAGCATGAAGGGCTCACCTGATGCCAGCAGAAAGGCTGGACATGGTAGATGCTGATCATTGCGTTTAACCCACCCTGGCAGATGCTGAGGCAGACAAGGAGGGGCACCACAGAAACCTGAAGAAGCAGGCACATGTAGAGCACCCTGCCTGAATCCCTGGAGACCTGCTGCTGCTCAGGCAGCCTGAAGCACCTCAGCTGCTTCCATAAGGAGGGGACTAGAAAAGGGCTTGGGTTTCAGTTTTGCTTTGGGTTTTTTGTTGTTTTGTTTTTGAAGTTTCACCACAAACTGTTGCTTCTTGGTACAAGACTCCTGGCTGAGTGCAGGCATCGAAAGCCAGCAATCATCAGGCACCAGCAGCTGTGTCTAGGGAAGATCAGGCTCTGCCTCAGCTGGGGTATTTTCTTGGTCAGGTTCCTGTTTGGCTCAGTCTCTGAACATCCTTACACTTTTCAGAGAAGCAAAGAGCAGCGCTATTGCTAGCAAACTGGCTGGACAATACATCTGTCCTTGAAGAGGCTGTGGGTAAGCAGTGGAAGAACCCATCTGCTTTTCTTGGCCTACATTAGCTAGGGACAGTTACTCAGTGATAGGAGAAGCCCAGCTGCAGAAACACTCCAGCCTGCTGCCAGTTGGGCAGCCTGAGAAGCCTGATAAAGCTCAAAATGCCATGCCCGGAGCTTGGCAGCAGTGGCCTATGGCTTATCCAAGAAGCAGCCCGCCACAGCAGCAAGGCAGGCAACACCACGCCCCCACCTCCTGCAGCTGCCTGAGGATCTTGACTTCATTTTTTAAATGAAACTTATGATTACAAAGGTGCTCTAAAGGAGGTGGGAGGGAGATAATTTATGGTGGGTCATGTATTGTAAGAAAGGTTGAATAACATGGAGGTGGACCTTCAAATCACAGAGCAATAATTAAGGTATCACCACTTCTGAAGACAGTTGTGGTGGGCACAGGAAGGCAAGAAAACACATCTACAAGGGCTTACTTATAAGGGGGAATAGGAACAAGGCAGACCCTTGAACAAAAACCATGGCATCCACGCAGTTCCTGGACATCCTGTGAACTAATGGAGCCTACCAGCTTCTGGAAGAAATGGAGGAGGACACACAAGAAAAGCACTCTGCTCCCAGGAGGAGAGACAGGGAAGTCTCCCCTGGGCTCTTGGGTTTCTCAGAAGGGAATTTCTCCACTCATGATGCCCTTGGGGAAGGAGATGTGTCCACAGGAGTCCTCTCCTTGTTTAATGAGTTTCTCTTCCTTTGTAATCTCACTGATTTCGAGTTGGATGACAGAAACCTGCTTACAATGGCACCCAAACAACCAGCTGTGCAGCACTTGGGGAACTGCAACAAATTCCTTGGGAGAAAAAGAGCCAAAAGGAACAGCTCCTTGAGCAACTGTGGCCCCAATGGCCCCATATCATCAAGTCACATCCTCTGGAGACGCTGGTTTCTCTCAGCTGACTATTACCTAGGCTGAGTATTTTAGAGTTGAAGGCCTAATCCGGGTGTGAAAACTGAGATTGTGCCAATCACTCCTGAAACCCTAGGTTTCGTTTAGGGCTATCAGCACTACCCTTGGGAATTAACCCTCCTGACCTTCTCCTGTTCCCAAAAGGTAGTGATTTCTTCCAGTCACACTTGGGAAAAGAGGATGTCTCAGCACTGCTTCTGGAGTACTTCTCTCTCTCTGCAGTCAGAACAGACTTTTAGGGAGATTGCAGATGGCATCTGTTCTGCAGCAAGGTGCTGAGGATGCAGTAGCTCCCCAACACACGCCACTGGGTATTAGCACCAACATTCAGCTAAATAAATAGTATTTGCAGGCTCCTGTCAGTGACAACTCTAGCTTTACTAACTCCCCAAAGCCTTTTTGCCCTGCCAGCCTCAAACTCCACTGGCCATGGGATGGTACCACTTGTACATCTCTATTCTGAGCACATTGGTAGGATCAGCAGCTCTCCATAAGGCATTTTTCTCTAAACTTAGATTAACTGTCTGTTTATGGCACATGAACCTGTTGCTTCATGTCAGGAAGTAACATAACTCAAACCGCAGAACCAAGATTTCCTTCTCTATTTTTTTTCTTGCAATTTTAGCAGCTGGTTTTGGGTCAGGTCTTAGAAATACAATGGTGTCAGGGTCAGATTTTTGTTAGATGGTAAAATGCATTTTTTTTTACTGGTTGATTACTTGAAGAATGATTCTTTTTACCTTTCAGAAAATTCTACCTCAACATAACACCAAGGGCTGAGATCGAGAGCCATTCAGTCACCGGAGCAAAATGAAAGAAATAGGGGAATGCTTCAATAAAATCACTTAGAAGAATGAAGACACTTGAGTAAAAACATCGCTAATTTGCACCAACTGGACATTTGACAGAACTGAAGCAGCAGTTGCAGACTTCTCCTTTCCCACCAACAACTTCTTGTATTTGATGGTACTCTACCATCATCACTTGACATTTTAACTGCTCCATTTGTAACACAGCCTAGTATTTGTGCATGCCCAATATAAATTTTGGGCCACAGGCAAAGCAGTCTAAACATACAGAGTACGTCTTGCTGCCCAGATACACGAAGTCCACTCATCGGCATCTTTTCCGCTCTTGTGAAAAGCAGAAGCCATTGTAATTGTGGGCTTAATTTAAGTAAGAGTTAAGATTTGTGGATGAAAAGCCCATCAAGAATTACACAGCTTTGCTACACTAAGAAAATAGCAGATGCTGATGTAATGAGAGGAATGACCACACGTTTCTTGTGATATCCCGTACTTGGTTCACTAGGAATATTTAACATGAGTATGACATAGTCTAATCTTGCAGAAATCATACGAGCAAAGCTTCAGTTTTGAATGAGAACTGAAGGATTCGATCCTCTATTAAAATCTCTTTATTGCCGCAGGCTTCTATGTGTTCTTGCATAGAATTTATATAGCCAGGATCTCCATAAATGTAACAGAAGTGTGGGTGTGGATGGGACCTCCAAGCGCCATCCAGTGAAACTCCTGTGATAAGACATGATCAGGGAAGCCTCAGTTAACATCATTGAGATCTTACTATAAAACCCTCCAGTGAAGAAGAATGCAAGACTTCTGTAACCCATTCTAGATTTCACACCGTGAAATAACTTTAAAGTTTAAATAAGTAATTTTAAACTTAAAATTATTTGTTAAAATTATTTTAAATTAAGATATTTCTTAATAACCTAGGTCTTCATTGCATCTAATGAAGATGATTATCTTACTGGAAAGCAGCCCTGAAGAAAGAACATGGATCTTCAAATCTTTATAAAGAAACTTCTCATATTGAAAGACCAGTGTGCCTTCTCAGCTGAGTCTTTTCTAGAATCCACATCTCCCGTTCTTTTTGATTCTCCATGAAGGTCATCCTAGCTCTCCCACCTCTCATCCCTTGACTAAATTACATAAATCTATTCCCCTTCTCCACAGTTCCACGTAGGATGGAGTGAGTGCTACCCATACCACCCGTATATTATGCTTTTAAGTACTTCTCAATTATTTCACAAGGGTCTTTTTTCATCCTTCAACAAATACTGTGTCATGGGCTCCCACCAGGTGTGACGCCTAGCTTACTACCCCTGTTTTCCCCACAGCATCCCATTCAGCTCAATCCCCTACCCACAACACTGGGTGAACGTAATACAACCATGTCTGTGTGTCTCCCTTGTACTCAAGTCTCTGCTGTTCTACTGCACTGAATGTCATACTTAGATTTTAGGCCATCTCTTCAATTTATCAGACTTATTCTGAACTCTCAGTCGTTTATTTAAAATGACTAAAGAAGCGAACCCAGGACAGATGTTCATCTGGATTTCACTTGACAGCTCACCATCTTCCTTGTCCTTTTGGGCAGGAAGATAAATGTTCCTTGCAAGTATCTCTTCCCGTCTTCCTCCAAACCAGTCTGAGCCATTACCATAATAGCAGGGAGCTCCAGACTACCCGTTCTCCCCACTTACGTGGTCTTGTGGGACATTCTTGGAGCATCATTAAAGTTAAGATACAATCTTGAACTCTTCCTTATTATCAACTAAGCAGATGACCTCACTCAAGGAAATGGTTTGCATGGGTTTATTCTCTTCAAATCCATGACAGCCTTTTTTTTCGCTTTCTTTTTTTCTTTTTAAACAAAATTACTTTTTTAATACTTACAACCACACATTTTATTCATTTCAGCATCTTTTGAGGATCAAAGCTATACCAATGTGTTCATAATTCCCCCAGTCCTCCTTTTTCAACCTTCTTCTAATTGGTAATATGTAGACTGTGTTACCAGAATCAGCTGGTAGAGACAAAGCTTTAAACAATCATTCATGTTCAAACATTGGACCGCATATTTCTAGAACCTATCAAACACACATCACAAGACAAAGAGGCTGTGAAGCTGCAAATGCTCTATCATTGCTTCCCAGTTACTGTTTCATGAGATTATCTCTGCCATTGATGTCACTTTTCCTTATCCCTGTCTTGGTCCAGCTTTGTCAGTGATACTTCTGTCTCTCTCCATCCCATGCAGACTGCCATCCCATCAATCCCATTATAGCCTACCGTCTTGGAAAGATCTTTGTTCAGTTTTTTAATTTTAAACAATCTTGAGTGTTTAGGAATAGGGATCCTAAGTGGGAACACCTTCCCTTAATTGCCCCATCATGTTTTTGTTGAAGCTAGCAGAGTGTAAACACCTCCCCCGCACCTCATTACAATTAATACCTCCTTCTCACAGACCTTATTTTTCCTCTTCATTGGCTCCAGCTATTTTTCACATTTCCCATGACGTTAGCACAATATTGGGCATTGTATCTGGAGTGGAACCGCCCTGCAATTTACTCCAGCTTGCTGCCTTTGCTGGGTGATTTCACAGCAAATGATTATTTGCTAATTAACATACAGTCATGTGAGTAACACTCCAGTTGAACATTCTTGGGAGTATTTCATATGCTTTTATTTTTAAACTGTATTCTTGATACTGGAGTAAATGCCTGGGTGTTTGTACGATTGTGTCCTGAGGCGTCAGGTATTTTTTTTACTTGCTTAAGGGCAAAAAGCATTACACGAAGTAGCACAGTCCACATTGCCTGCCTCCTCCCCCTTCCTCCATAACTACAGCCAGACTATTCTTCTGTTCATTACAGCATCACTATTTTTAGATATAACTGAAGAAGATCCTGATATGGGGGGACTCTGGCTGTAGGGAGCCACACAATACGAGTATATGATTGCTAATAAAGCTCCAGTGAAATATGGTGGGGTGCAGGTCTTCTGGAACCTAAACCTAACTACTAATTACTATAACACAAGTCACCTTAGCAAAGATTTGCAAAGTATCTCCATATCTAGGGGCTCAGAACCACTCTTTGGCTGATGAAGCACACCAGAAAATCCCAACCTCTGCCCTGAACTGAGCAGGACGTCTCATCTGCTGCAGCCCTGGAAGCTCAGTAACTCTGAAATACTAAAGTCTGGACCAGAGTACATAAAAAAGAGACTCTGAAGGTCACCTATACGACTGGTAGTGTAGAAGTGTCTTTGAACTCCAAGTCAAAGACCCTTTCTTTGTAAAAACCTGTATGAGTCCCTTTATTCCCCCAAACACAATTTAAATATACAGCACATAAACGGAATCCCATGCTATGGAAGAAGGGTCATTGAGGCATCAGCAGAAAAGAATGCAACTTCATAATCAGTATTTAGATACTTAATGGTATTAAGTACTGTAAGTGAGAGAGAGAGAGAACTTAAAAAATCAAATAGTCAAAGTCAAGGCAGAAAGCCATATAACCAGAATGACCCCTTAAAGAAGGCTCACCCTGCTCCAACAGTCTTGGAACATGAAAACTCTGTATATAAGACAGCTTCATGGGGCTTCAGACCAGAGTCATTCTCAAGAGCAGCCTCGGGGCCTTCCCTTGTTTGCATCGTGCTGTTCTAAAAGGCTGTGGTACACAGCATGGTCAAAGCACTAATTGAGAAATAATCTCTGATGGTAAAGAGACAGCTCCTGAGTGCAGTCTAGGGAAAAACACTGCATTCTCTGTAGCCCGAAGGATGGAGCTGGAGGGGAGGGCTGTTCATCAGCTGGCACTTGGATGAACTGGCAGGCCCCAGGTGCAAGGAAGGGAGGTTCTAGATCTGGTTCCAGATACGTTTTGGGTTCTATACTGGGTTCCAGATCACGTTCTAGGTTGGAGGGTGGTTCTATATCTGATAAAATGGAAACTTTAGTAACTGCTTAGTTCAGCAGCTTGGACTTCATTAAATTAAGTACATTTCTGTAAATTGTTGTGGTATTGACTTTGTATTTCTTCTGTATCTTCAAAGGCGAAAACCAATTGAATCTTGAGTTCACAAGAAGCTACAAAAAGACTTTTGAGAATATTTTCATAGAATCACTAAGGTTGGAAAAGACCTCTAAGATCATCAAGTCCAACCATCAACCCATCACCACCATGCCTACTAATAGTTGAGCAACGAAGCTGCATAATTCATGGCAATTTCTAGAATATATTCTACTGTTTTGCACAGTGATCTGACTTGAATATTACGTATTTTATGCTATCCACAAGGCCTTAATACTGCAAGGGAAAGAAATCAAGATGGCTCAAGGATCTTAAACGAGCACCACCCACCCTCCAGCACAAGACCTGCCTTGTGCCAGCAAGGTCGGTTTGCTCTGGAGAGAAAAAAATGCTGAAAATGCATTAGCCATGTAGAGCTTTTACGCTTTATTATGCAGCAGTCGTCTTTATCTTCACAGCATCTGGGAGAGATTTAGGTGTCTGATTCTGTACTGTTCCCTACTGTAAGTTCTGCATGTTTTACATATGACAAAACTGATCAATTTTAAGCATGACTTGAAAGAAAATAATTTTACTTGACCCACTTCACATTTGCTTCTCATCCTGTCCTGCAAAAAACTTCATATCTTTTGTCATACTGAAGACTGATTCTATTTGGGAAGATGAAGACCTAGATAAAATTAGTAAAGGACACCACAAAACAGCGACTGTGAAAACTGCACAGTGGAAAACAGTATATTGAAAAGTCTCTTTAAACCCATGCAAACACTAAGTAACCTAGCCCCCCCCCCACCGTGAGCATATTTAGGCCTGTATGTTCCCGCATGTTGTACATCTATTAAAAGTGAAGACAGACAACCTTTACAGTGTGCTTAACCAGATGAGATGCAGATCTGATGTTTGCATTTCCAGAAACATTTCAAATATATAACCAATGCCTACAAAGATTTTGGCTCCTACACTTGAAAAAATACTAGTTTTGAATAGTGCAGTCTTTTGGCATCAAATGAGATTCCTGCAACCCTCACTGACAAGCAGGTGACAAGGGCAAAACGCTGACAGAGATTCATAGGTTGCAAAAGACCTCTAAGATCAAGTCCAACCACCCACCCAACACTACCATGCCTACTAAACCATATCCTGAAGTGCCACACCTGTACGTTTTTTGAACACCTCCAGGGACGATGACTCCACCACCTCCCTGGACAACCTATTCCAATGTCTGACCACTCTTTCAGGAAATAAATTTTTCCTAATATCCAATCTAAACCTCCCCTGATGCAACTTGAGGCCATTGCCTCTCATCCTATCGCTAGTTACCTGCCTTGTTGCCCTTCTCTGGACACGCTCCAGCTCCTCAGTGTCCTTCTTGTAGTGAGGGGCCCAAAACTGAACACAGTACTCCAGGTGCAGCCTCACCAGTGCCAAGTACAGGGGCACAATTACCTCCCTGCTCCTGCTGGCCACACTGTTCCTGACACAAGCCAGGATGCCATTGGCCTTCTTGGCCACCTGGGCACACTGCTGGCTCATGTTCAGCTGGCTGTCAACCAACACCCCCAGGTCCTTTTCTGCCAGGCAGCTTTCCAGCCGCTCCTCCCCAAGCCTGTAGTGTTGCATGGGGTTGTTGTGACCCAAGTGCAGGACCCGGCACTTGGCCTTGTTGAACTTCATACAGTTGGCCTTGGCCCATCGACCCAGCCTGTCCAGATGCCCCTGCAGACCCTTCCTACCCTTGAGCAGATTGACACTCCCACCCAGCTTGGTGTCATCTGCAAACTTACTGAGGGAGCACTCAATCTCCTCATCCACATCATTGATAAAGATGTTAAACAAGACATGAGAGGCCCAGTTCATCCTCAGCATCATGCTAGATGCTCTGCTCTCCCTACAAGCTCTCTGCTCATACTTCAGGAGTTTTCTTTGCAGCCAGACTCTGAGATCATACATAACAGAAAAGCAGTTTGGAAGAAGAGCTGGCACATAAACCAGCCACATCCAATTTCTATCTTCTGTTATCTGACAAGGTCAGAGTAACAGTGAAAACAGAGTGTCCCACCAGCAGTCTAATAATACAGCTCACGACCAGCAGCGACAACTATTAAATGCTATAGCAGAAAGATATGCGTCGGCTTGTGTTCAATTACAAAAATCAAGGCAATGCAAGTACTAAAAACCCCACCTCACTGTAGCTTAGGGGAAGGATGCTGTGCCGACAAAGGCAGGAGCAGAATCCAGTCCTTCCCTATGAGTAACCCAAACTGCACCCTCAACACGAGACTGTTTTCTAGATGAGGTCAAACAAATTCTGTCCTCCTCCCTGGCAGCTACAGGACAGAATTTGAATTTATAAAGCCACAGCTAACTTTGTATTAACATGTACTTTTTAGCTTAAATAGAAATGCCTTCAGACTTACAGATTTAGTCTCTGCAGCTGACACAAACAGGGGTATGCTGTTTCTAACTGCTGGATGATGGCAGGCTCAAGAAAAAGAGCCGATGATCTCAGTATGGCAGCACTGGAATGACCATTGCAATTATTTCCTACTGCAACCTATAGAGAAATTAAGTTTCAGCAGCAGTATTTTGGCTTTTAGATTCTTGTTTTGGTTAAATTGCAGTTGTTCCCTCAGTAGTATGGGGCAAATAAGTTGTGTTTCCTTGAAATAAGCTCTATGTGATGAACATACATGAAGAAGGATGTAAAAGGTCACAAAGGAAGGAAAGCATTGTTCACATTTAGCATTTAATTGGGCATCTGGAAGCCGCATGTTTTGGTGGGAGGGTTAAGGTTTGCTTCACAAGGTGGTCGTTTGTATAAACCCAGGCCCAGTCACAAAAAAGTTGAAGGTTATCCCCAGCTCCTGGCAGTCTGGGTTGATCAATCGCCAGCCCAGTTAGCAGGAACAAAGTAGGTAAAAAAATAAATAGGCTAGAGAAACTGAAATGCCTTTTTCCTGCCTCAAAATCCAGCTCAGGCTCTGTCACATGTGCGGTAGGAGAGGACAGCCTTGGTCAACAGGCAAGCAAGAGCCTGCTGAGTGAGAAGTTTTTGGGAAGCCTGGAGGAAGAACAGGAACCCATATCCACGTGTCTACCTTTAAATATGAATTTAAGCCTAAAAAACCATGGCTGAACAGTAATTCCCTGCCTTTTCTGAAGTTATTTTACAACTAAAAACACCTGAAGGATGATGTTCTCCAGATTTTGAAGGGAACAGTTCAGGAATGCTTGAACTGCACCACAGGATATCCCCTAGGCTGAAACTATTGATTACTGTGAAACAAATCTGTTTTGATTTTCGTCATTGTTTTACATGTTGAGCATCTAAATCCTTTTGTTAAAAGAAAGCCATCATAGAGCAGAGACTTTTCTAGTTTCTGCCCTCTCTCAAGCACTTCAGTTACCTTTCTACAACACCAGAAAAATCAGTACTCCATTGCTAGGAAGAAACTACACATCTTACATTCATCCAAATAATCAGCATTTATTTCAAAAAGAAAACTGATACTGCACTGTATCAAAATTGCACCTCCTATAACCAGGAAAGCATGGATATGAGGAGGAAAGGAAAAGTTAATTCATTATCACCAAGAAACTTGTAATACAAGCTTTTTTTCCCCCTCCCTTCTCTTCCCAAACCAACGTGTATTTTCAAGAGGGAAAACTGAAATTAACGGGAACATGAAACCTATACACAGTTCATAAAACAGGACCATTTTTAAGTCAGTGTTTGCAATACAGAATCTCCCCCCAGCTGTGATGCACCTTTGCAGCACTGCACTGACATTTTCCTCTGTGAGCGTCAGTTTTGGCAATGACATATATATATCATTGCCAAATATATATGTATATATATCATTGCCAAATATATATATCATTTTATATATATATAAAAGACACTCTGAGATAACTCTAACGAACATTTTTGTTCCTTTTAAAGCAGACATCAAGCCATTTCTGAATTAGTGAGGTACATCTCCAGAAAAAGCTGTTTTTCCTTACTTCTAGCAAATCTAGTACTATTGAAACCCAGTAGCAGAGTTCAAAAAAATCCCGTCACGCTTGTAACGGCTGCATCACCCTGTAACACCGGCTCCAAATTGCAACAGCTGATGATGCCATCCAGCTCCTTACTCGAAAAGCGGATGTTAATTGTCAGTAATTGCTATTTATTCATTCAGTATCTGTATCTCAGTTACTTAACAAATCAATTTTAGTTTAGAAATATTGCCAAATGCCTTTTATTCTTTACAGCATACTACAGTTGCTATAGTGTAGCCATGTTATAGTATGTGAAGTTACTACGCCATTCATAGCATGCAACACCGTACTCAAAAGGCATTCTGTTCTGGAGCATATAGATTGGAAGTAAGCAATTAAAAATAGTTTGAGCCATTCTATTGCACCTCCAATGGTATTAGAAGCAGGATTCCCAACCTCCAGTAAAAAAAGCCATTTCCAGTAATTCAAGTTATATTCCATTGCTTACATATTTTTCATATAAAAAACGCTGGGCAGTATTTACTAGATTGTACAAATACAAGACAATTGTGTCTGATGGCTGGAAACATTTCAGACTGCAAGGACCAACCTCTGTAATACAATGCTTATTGACTTCAGAGAACCTGAGAAGACTCAGGGCTTGGAGATGTGCAACTAATAGCTGAGAGCACAGAGAAACATATGTGATTAGGGCCCACTTAAACAAAGCATGAAACCTATTGCCTTTAGAATAAAATCAATTACTGCATGGCAATGAAGCTGTCCTTCAGCAGACAGATAAAATGTAGTCAACAATTTCTTAGGCAATGAAAGAGCCAAGACTTTACTGCTGGCCCAGGTCCTGGTTGTGCTCAGGTCTTCACTGAGAGACTCTGCTGGGTCTGTCTGCACAGCGTTCTGACCTCAAGCTGCAACGCGGCGAGGCTCCGCACTTGGGGAGTGCTGGCTCAGACCTGAACGCCTCTCCCTTTGTGTCAGTCAAACATGTAAAAGACCTGACTTCGGTTATAAATTTCACCTTACGTTTCTATGCTGTTAATGAAAAAATAATACAGTGAAAAAATGCAGTATTTTCTGAAGTGCTCATTCCCCTCCCCCTTGATTATTAATGATGATTAACACTCTCACCCCTGGTTTCCCTTACAATGCTTGGGAACACATGAAACCCAGACGCTCTAACGAACATTTATTACTTTGACCATGCTACATGTGCCACCATCTTCAAAGCCTTTTACAATTCTCTTCCTTCATTTTCGAGGAAGGACTTTGCATTTTTTGCTGTCAGAAACCCTCTCTTCTGGAGTCCTCATTTGCCTACCACTGCTGTGGACTTGCGATTTCTGTATCTGCTTTCCCTAAAGGTGCACCACCCCATTCCCTAAGCTCATCTCTGACGATCTCGACACCTTCAGGTGGCTTTCAGATGCACTTCCAGTGCACCATGTCAAACAGCTCACACGAGGATTTTTCTCTCCCATCACCCCGTGCCATTAAATGCAAGTGGTAACTGAGCCCACCTGTTCAGTGGAACTCCAACAAACTGTCCATTCCCAAACAAGAGCACAGAGTATCTCATTCAACCTATGATAAATTGTTATAGCAAGTAGCAGCTCACCATGTATTACATAAGTGAAATGAGATGGATACACATTTGAAAGGTAATACAAACTAACAGATTGAGTAAAGAACTGAAAACTGGTGCCCTCAGTTACAACCAATAAATTGCAGAACCTGCCCGTTTTCAGCTTGTAAATTACCATTTTTTAAAGTCTTTTCTGAAGAGAGCTTTTTTTTTTTTTTTTAATCATTTATTTAAAAGGTACTTGAAAGCTGTCAATAGTACGCAGCCTGTGTGTTCCCCTTTTGTGTACTTTGAGATCTGTGTGGGAATGTGACCTTGTGAAGACTTGGTATGAGTTTGTCACCACAACTTCGCAAACATTTGCTTGACTCCAGAGTATTTGAAAGAGTATTTAAATCTCTGAAGGATAGTTTTCTTCACCCCCCATGAACTAGGAACAGGACAGCCAAAGCAGATTTAGAGGTCTCAATCCAGCCTCCAAAAACATCTTGACCACACACCGACCCACAATGTTAGATACGCCAACCTCCAACTTCACTTAGTGTCGCTTACTATTCTCTTTAATAACAAAAGACTTTAAAAAAAACAAACAAACAAATAAAAGCCCCAAAACCCCAAACCCAAAAGAGAACAGGTGCTAAGTATTTGATTTCCCTTTACTGCTGAAGTAGGGCCTCCGGATCACCAGACAAAGCCTGGGCCTGCGCATCCCCAGCTGACTGCGCTCTCCCTTTCGGTACCTGGTATTCATTAGGCACTGCACCTCCAATCCACCGGAGCTTCCAGCATCCGACAGGATTGCACTCCTCAGCCTCCCCACTGCTGCTCAGTGTGGTGGTGGTCGTCTCTTCATGTACACTCCATTAGGTCACGTAACAGTGCTAATTCCAGTTTTCTAAGTGACTAACTCCTACTTCAAAAGTCACTTTTGGGAGGTCAGACATGTAAACTGGCTCCACAACCAATCCACTCCCATACAACTAATAACACGTGGCATGACAGTAGGATATTAAAAGGCGCTCACTTCTGACATTCCAAACACTCTGGCAAATATTTCAGTTAAAGAAAATAATGTTTAAGGCCATGTTATAGGCAGAATACAAAGCTTTGCACTTTGCGTCAGGCCACAAGGAACGTTGCATCAATGCAGTTCGTTCCAGTTATTCTGACAAAGCCAACATACCTGCTACTAGTCCTTCATGAACGCCAACGTCTTTCTAGCATCGCAGGCACGTGGCCGTACCAGCCAGTACTCCTCAGGGCTGCGTTTCTCTGATCGCTCACTCCGAAAAAGGGAAAGGATTTTCACTTACCCTGTGAAGTCCCTTGATGGACCAGCTCCATTGGGACCGGACTCCCCTCCAGTCCCCCTCTGCTTCTTACACTGTAGCGTGTGGTCAGCCTGTGAGACTGAGAGCCATGGAGAGCTTCTCTCATTAGCAGAGCACAGATTACAGGGCAGAGATGGTAAGGCACACTGTTTGGCCAATTTTGTCTCACATACAAGCATCAGTCACCGGCAGAGACGAAGGTCTCAGCCTAGGAGCCACATAAGACTGTTTCTCATCTGCTGCAGCCACCAGGCTTTGTGGTAGTGACAGACTCCCCTAGATCCACGTTCAGGAGGCATCTACGAGTGTGTCTGCACCTCTCCTTTCCTCAGGGCTACCTGTCAGCTGCTGGGGCTGGTTCTGCAGCATCACAGGACTTAACCAAGTTACGCAGGGTCAAACTGGTTTCATGATACAGTACTGTGGAAAAAAATGTCAAGCAGCAGGTAATTTACCTTCAACACAGTGGTAATCTTTCTCTTTTTTATTTTATTTATTTTTTAAATGTACGAGGCTTACAACGATGGACAAACAGCCTTCAGATTGCTCAGAAAGCCACCTGTGCTGACTATCTCAGTTTGCGGATTCCAGCATCATCCAGACTGGGTTTGAAAGCTGTTTGTGAGTTTTCAGGCCTCTTAAGAGCCCCGCTCATTTCTAGCTGCTTCCTTCCCTGCAGGTATCAGCCTACACTGAACACCGCCACAACTCCCTTGCACTTTCGCTTCTTACACCCCCTTCCTCGCTACTGTTTACATTTTTCTCTGCCTGTGACAGCAGCTTGCGGACCAACTCCTAGAAGCTCTGCAAAGAAAACCAGCATATAGTTCAGCACACTTATAGCATAGTTAGCATAGATAATTTATTGCTGAGTTGAAAGTTGTTCAGAGAGTGGGTAGGGACTTAAGTGGCTCCAGCTGCCTGGTGATAAAAAATTACACAAGATTTAAGATGGTAAAGGTAGGATGGTGATGGGAGATCACTTCCAACTCTACTGTGCTCTACAGCTGCAGAAGAGACCTGCAGTCGCAAAGAGAAGTGAAAATGTTGCACCAGTAACAGCTCTGAAATAGGCTGGGAAGGGAGGAGAAGGTGGTCCACATAACTGAACAACAACGATGGCAAAATTAAGCATCTCAACATAGGAAACTATCAGCCTGTGGCGAAGAGCTGCAACAGCCAGAGCAGCAACACAGTTCATCTGCAGGAGTTGCTCCATGTCTTCGCCATTTCACAGTTTATCAGAGTAGGACACCAGACAAAGAATACTCACTGAGTAAGATTCAGGACACCGAGCTCCATAAAATAAATGTTAGGAAATACGTTTACTGACTGAGAGTTCAGCTGGGATCCATTTATAAAATGGAGGTAATTTTAGAGAGCTCCTTGACTTTCAGCATCACTGGGATGACCAATTGCCTGAAGGACTACCTGTACAACAAATGAAGGTGCTGATTGCCAGGTAACACGCAGGCACTACTGTTGGGCCTTTAAGGCTTTGCTGAGCTTTCCCAATATCTAGAGCTGCACCTCCTTTTCCGTATCTTGGACAATTACGCCGAGTTCTATCACCACACTTTTTTATTCAGATTATAAACCCAGATCAACTTGAATAGATTTCCTGACACAACATTTCAATTTCAGCAGTCTTAAGTGACCATCTCCAAAGAATTACATACTTAACTCCTGTCAGGCATTCATATGGGCTAAAGCAAGAGTTTTTTGAACATGAAAAAAACCCAAAACATTGTGAGAGTTGATTAAACAAACTTACTTATCTCTCTTCATCTCCTAGATGGAGGCAATTGAGCATTAAATAATCCTCAGCATTTCCATATCCCAAAATCAGCCCTTAAGACAAACATATTCAGTGAACTTCAGCCTGTTCTTCAAGTACTTTGCACTGGCCCCAGAGTCACTGAAATCATCGACTCCTTCCCTTTTCATCTGCTGTCAGACCCCTGCCAGTGATTGCCTACAGAGTCAGGAAAATTTATGGTCCCCCAAAGCACTGTTAGTCTGGGGTACAAAGCCAGTTGTGGAAGCTTTTTCCTTGCGCCCCGTCAGCCCAGTCTTGTTCACCTACCAAAAACAGAGTGAATCTTCTCTCAATTTTGCAAGCTTTGTAAGATTAGTCATAATAGACATGCTGGCAAGTAATATTTAGCACTGGAACTGAGCCTACTTAAAACATTTTCAGAAGAGCCTGTGTAAAGTGCCAATAATGACCAGTTTGATCAACCACAGACCACCTTCCTACTTCTGTAATACACAACTTTAAAAAACAGATACTATGCATCTCTGGATACCAACAGACAGATTTTCCTAACACTGTTCAGAAATTTAAATCAGAAGTTTTTATACTTGTTGCCTAAACACTACCCCAATAATAGCAGACCATTTTAGAATCTAGTGATAATTTTATTACAAAAAACCCTTTATAACTCATTAAAGTTGGTGCTAAACTTGGCACTGCTATCAATGGTTTGCCAAAGCAGGATTATCCATTATCTCTCTGTACTAAAAAGCAACAGCAGAGAAGTACAGCTTTCAGGATGCCAAGTCAAGGACATTTAAAAAGCCACACCAAATATCCGGCTGTAAGACAAATTGATAAAAACTGTTCTTAGCGTACAGAAAGCTGTATTAATCTTTCATGGTAGTTTTTCTTTATTTCCAATACTGAAAATAAGTCATGAACATAAAAGCAGCAGAAGTCACACTAACTGTAATCATTTTTCCTCCAGTCTTTCCCTCTCTCTCCCTTTCAAGTCCTCTGTGGATACAGAGACCAAAGTGTATGCCATGTGAGCATGTGAATCATACATTGCATTTTAATTTATGTACAGCAGTTACCTTTCATGAATGTTACACAGTCCCTGCAATTACATTCTTTGTAAGGTAAGTCTTCACTTTTCTCTACTGAATCTTCTGATGGAGAAACAGAAAGGAGGGGTGGAATCAAGAAGTCAGGAATGATCATAGTAGTTAAAAATCCGGGGAATTCAAATAGTAAAACTCAGAGAGTCTTCCATGAAGTTCCAGAAATAAATGCTGGCAATGTGTATATATTGCAATTTTATTTCATTCGCTCAAACAAAACGTTAGCATGTAAGAAATTTAAAATGACACAATATGATAAAAATAGCAGAGAATGAACTGAGAAACTAAAAAGAAGGTAAACCTAAATGCATGAAAAGTCAACATTCATTAGTGATCATCTTCAGTCTTTTGATTGACACTTGATGCTCGATAACTTTTTAAAACAATGAACTGGAAATCATTATGACTATCTGAAGAGATTTCAGCACCAGCACTAAGATTTTTACATTCAGTTGGTTTGCAGTTGACTTGGTAGCCACTTGTCTATAGTACAGTTTTATCACGGGTCAGATCACAGTGTTGAGGAAAGCAATGCCTTCCTGGCATTAGAAGGGATCCCTTAAACTGCCCTCGGCTTAAGACATCCATTGTACAAAAGCACAGAACCACCACAATATGGATTTTAAAGAACTTAGTTACCAGTAAACAAAATAATCTTAGCTTCTGCAGTTCATTTTCAATACTGAAATCTCTGGAAATGGTGCAACTGTCAGTAGGACATGAAATGTCTACAGTAATCTTTAATTCAATCCAATTTTCTGGAAAGGACCAATTCGGCAGTTTGGGATTACAGAAAGTATGTATGTAGAAGCAGCACAAAAGACAACATCTGTTCCTTTTTTCTTTTAAACAGAAATCATGTTAATTGTAGACCAAGGCACAAAACGTTTAGTGCATAAGCCAGTTCCTTGCACAATCTAGTAGTTCAGCCTTTAGTTTTGGACCACTTATACCCATTCACGCTATTCCACTATGCTACTCCTGGACTCTCCTAGAAACAAATCAAACATGATTTCTGACAAGGGTAAACGTCCTTAATGCTCAAAAAGTCCGTGTAAAACAACAAGTTACATCAACAAAGATGAAAATGCCTCCTCTTGTTTTGAGAAAAACAGTACTTGACAAGCTTACTACAGATTTTTTTTTTTAATGCCTTCAATAAATGCATGCAGAAAAATGTTTTTGTTTTTCTTTCTTCTTTTTAAAAAATGATTAATAAATGGAGTTAGGCAATATTTCCACTGTAGTCTTCTCTTAGAATTTGAACCTATAGAAATAGAAAATGTTTGAATTGGAGAAAAATTTCCCATTCAAGCCTTTCAAAGCTGTAAGTGCTGTTTTGCTTTGGTGTTCCACACTTAAGACAGTATGTTATTGAAAGCATTTATCCTACGAATGGAGCTGCATATACTTTTAAGCTGAAACATTAATCTCTCCAAAACTTGTATGTAAACTTTTCTTTTGGATCAGCACAGATCCCAAAGCAAACATGGCACTGTTACGGCTCAGAAAATTTGACAGTGCAAAGGAAGAGGGAAGATCTCGATCCATCTTCCTTGTCCAAAGCACTACAGATCCAATTCACATAATTTCTATTTGACTGAACTGTACCACATTAAAAAAAAAAAAAAAAAAAGTACAAGCATAAAATCTGAAACCCCTGGGAAACAAAGGTATCATCTTCCCTAAACACGATTCCCAAATTGTTGACCAAAACCAAGGGCATACCATTGCTGTTTTTCAGGGTCTGGGTTGTGTGGAGCTGTGGGGTTTTTCACGGGTTTTGAGTGTTTTGGAAGGAGGGTGGCAGATAAATTAGGAGAAGGGGACATTTACTATGACCTGATGCTCCATCGTTCTAAGGTAACTAACTGCTGTCCTGTTTCATTAAACAATCAAAAAAGGAGTCTCAGGAAAGAGTGAAGCAGAGGGTCATGGTAAAAAGGTAAAGGGCAACGCACTTACACAGGTGCATCCTCAGTAATTCAGATGCCTACATGTTTGTTCTCTCACCGAGAAATGAGTTAGGTTCACATGGGAGTTTCAGAACCATTATGGAAGTATTACTGAATTTCAAATAGAAAACTGAAAAAAGATACAAAAAGATTAAGTACCTGGTTCCATTAACATGGTTACTGGTAAAAGTCACATTTTCCTCATTATTACACATGCATGTAAGATGAAGAAAAAGTGTGTAGAAAGTAATAAAAATGTATCACCTTCCCCCTCCCTCATCCCGCATCTTTCTGGGCATAAATTAAGCCTTACAAATGAAAAGGCTACTCTGTGACATGCAATTTTTCTTTTAATTAAAAAGCTGGCTGTGTTGTGTTACATTACAAAAATGTCCACATGCATAAATCTAAAAAAAGCCCCGAAATCTACTGTAAATCTACAACATACTAATGATTTACATTTGACTGCTGATTCGCATTATGTAGAAGTCTCAGATTTGGTAAAGCATCGTTAACAATGTAGGAAGGCATCTACATCTTTAAACTCTGAACTGTATTTGCTTTTTTATTGTCCTATAAAATTGCATGAAGGCTAACTAGAGAGGCTTCCCATCATAAAATTCCAAATTCTTGATCTGTCATCACTGTCTACGTCACCCACTTACAAATACTGCCCTTTAAAAGCACACATTTCTAATTGTTCCATGTTTTGTGAACTGAACTTCTACACATCTGATCTTTTAAATTATTCATGGAAATATCAGATATGATAGGAAGACAAACCTGAGATACATTTGAAGTACAACAGCATAACTTGCTAACTCCTTCATTAATAAAGAAAACCTCTCTGAAAAGCCTTCCCAAGCTTTTCCCTGTTTTTTGTCTTAACAAATTCTGAAACATGTGCAATTTTATCTTGACACGAGTAGACTTCAAAGCACTGTGATCTTGTCTGATAGGTGTAGGAATTTCTGCATAATTCTTACAGTAACTTTAAGAGTCTTTTCCACCCTGCTGTAAAGGTCAGAAAAAAGCTGCAAACTAGGAGGGGAATAGCATATCACCAGAGTGATGTGTCTGAAGCTTTCCGCAAAAGGTTGTTTCTCCCTCCTTCCAAGTGTCTGTCTGTCTCCGTTTTCTTCTAACAGCTCACAAAACGTAGTCAGTTTTATACCAAGTTAAAGAGTCACATCGGCTTAGTACTAGTCTTTCTATGCAGTGTTCGACTTGCTGAGTTCCTGCCTGATAGCTAGAGAGAAAGAGAGAAATTTTAAAAATCAAGTAATCAAAGTCAAGGCAGAAAGCCAGCATACATGACTGACCCGTTAAAGAAGGCTCACCCTGCACCAACAGTCTTATAATGTGAATAACCTATACATAAGATAGCTTCACGTGGCTTCAGACAAGTGTCATTCTCAATGAGGCAGTACCCTTCTTCACAATGTAAAATATCTGTTAACATCTTATTTTTCAGTTCTGCATCTCCAGCAAATCTATGACCTTACCTGATGAAAATCACTACCACTGGGATTATCAAGGAACACTTGTGTGAGCTTATTTATTTTAATTTTGTTTGTTTCTTCATTTCAAGAGCAGCCTCAGGGCCCTCCCGTTTGCATCGTACTGTTCTAAAAGGCTGTGGTACACAGCACAGCCAAAATACAGCAAAAAGCACTGCATTCTCTGTAGCCCAAAACCAGTCAGCTCTTTCTACGACATCAGCTGATTACATTTAGTATTTCACCAGCAGTGCTACCAGTCTGATATGACTTCTTTTTTTTTTTTCTTTTTTCATACTTTATTTTGGTACCTTCCACAAAGCAAAAAAAATGCACACCAAGGTAGTAAAACACACGAGTTTTATTTACTTCTTGACTAGTGGATCTTTAAGATTTTTCTTTCTCTAAAATTTCCCTTAACTATGAAGGCTACTAAGGAAAATATCTTCTGTTGAAATAAAAATGAAAAATGTGAGAGTTCTTTTGACTCTTATGTTGCAGACGCTGTAACATTGATACATCATTATTAAAACAAAAAGCACAGGAGAGAAAACAAAGCACATGAATCAGAACACACCTGGCACAAATGAAAGTATGACACCAGACTAACAACAAAGCTACTGTTACCAATATATCATTCTCAGGCTAAAAACACATTATATTTACATTGTTGTGCACCTCTAGCTACTTACTCTTAAGAAAGACTGAACAGCAGCAGCAAACAGATTGATACCTACCATCAATGAGTTCTTCCTTTAATTTCGTTAACTCCTTCCTCATTTCATCTAAAATATCCTATGGTGTCAGAGCATAAATAATAGATTAGTTTTGCAACATGAACAATTAGTTTTGCCACCTGTAATTTTCTGTGGAGGGAAATGTGAAATTCCTCCAACCTTTAAGCAACAATTAACCCTTCTGAAATGCATAACTCACCCGTTATCTTCTAATTTAATCCCCCAAACCTAAAGCATCCCTAAAACATTCTTATTGCAGGTACAGTGAAGAAAAAACCTTCCGCAGAAGTCCTACAGATTGATTCCTGTAGAACTTATGAGAGAAGGGACACACTGAAGACAGAATATTGCATTAATGTAATTGCTAAATAAAAAAAAAGGTCAAAAAAATACTTGGCAGATCCCTTTATAATAAGAAAGCTTTGCTACAGATGAAATGTGATGTGCAATGCAAAAGAAGTAGCTAACTAAAAACTACCAGTCAAGGAAATATTCCAAGAAAAAAAGAAATAAAAAAAAAGGGAAATCAAGTTACCAAGGTATTCCCAGTCACCAAGTGGAATGTGATGGAATAAGGTGAGGGAGTGAAGTGCCATGCCCCGCTTGCTGCTTCCTTCACCCTTTTATCTAAGTGATGTTAACTGATGATTTGGTGACAATGTTTTTACAAGCAGAGTGCAGGGTAGTGTCCGTTTCTGCAGAAGAGACTGACACCTCCAGGCCAAATCTGTAGTCAGCCCGAAACTCATCCAGACTTCAGCTGTTTCTTTTTCAGCTTTGGGTTTAGCATGCTGTTCACAACTGAGCATGCAATTACTCTAGTGTACTCTAGGCTTGTTGAGTCCTTTATGAGCTGTTGGTGGAAAACACAAGCATGGACTTCCCTGCCTGAAGTCATTCCTGGCGTAAGAGCACATACTAAAGGTGCAGAGGTAGGTGTCCCAATTCGTCAAGTCTTAGACAAGACTCTCGGACAAACACCAAGAACCTTGGAGCAGGAGCATGGCCACCAATCACTGGGAAGGTCAGTGACAAGAGCTTGCCAGAAGAAATGTCCAGTAGAAATAGAGTGTGAGACTATTTTGACTCCAGAGAAAAGAATCTTAACAGAGGCAGCAAGAGTCAGAATGCTGGAAACTTAGGAGAGCTGTGCTTTATGGGACGAGAGGATCCCCATCCTCTGTGCCTGAACCACAAAGATGAAAAAAAATGTACCCCAGGAAAACAAACAAACAAACACCCACACAAACAGAAAAAAAAAAAAAAAAAAAAAA
>Ga0065711_1029225_pt1 | contig 37060 bp, 22 predicted proteins | sample Hoacrofraction12_FD_59098 | JGI IMG/M metagenome (GOLD analysis project Ga0065711, IMG submission 59098) | Hoatzin crop microbial communities from Cojedes, Venezuela - Epithelial fraction 12 v2 (version 2) | ecosystem: Host-associated > Birds > Digestive system > Esophagus > Crop | place...
GGCCCCATCCTCCTGACACCCACCCTTCAGATATTTATAAGCATTTATAAGGTCCCCTTGCAGCCTTCTCTTCTTCAGGCTGAACAAGCCCAGTTCCCTCAGCCTCTCCTCGTAGGAGAGATGTTCCAGTTCCCTCATCATCCTTGTAGCCCTCCGCTGGACTCTCTCCAGTAGCTCCTCATCTTTCTTGAAGTGGGGAGCCCAGAACTGGACAGAGTACTCCAGATGGGGCCTCACTAAGGCTGAGTAGTGGGGAAGGAGAACCTCCCTCGACCTGCTGGCCACACTCCTCCTGGTTCTTGCGATATGTGCTGCCCCTCTGTGCACCCACAAACTCCATGGGTCAGTACACCATGGATGTACCGTGTATTGAGCTGGAAACGCTGCAGTCTCTCTTCTGCTTCTAAAAGCCTCAGTAATGCATTTACTTTTGCAGTTCTGCTTCAAACTGTGCAGAGACACATCAGCGCAGTTCCGCTTAATCCTCTCTTGCTCAAACATCCCCTATTGCTCAGGCACATTTAACTGCTTATTAGGCCACCACTACCTTAAGGTCAATCATGATTATGTCGTTCAAAATTTCCGAGTGTTTCTGTCCTATTGACTAACCACATCACAGAACAGACTAATTAACCCACCAGGTTCTCATTAAGCAGTATTCCTTCACTCTCCTCCAGGACCACCAGCTGTGCTGCAGATTTCCTCCGAGTTCAGGAAAATAACAAGATTCATTATCAGAAATGGACCTTTTTTTGCTTCGGCATGTCACGAGGCCCACAATCAGGTTTAAAATAGCAGCCCCCAGACCCCGGGGTTCAGAGCAGGATTTAGACAGCCTCCTGCAGGACACCAGGATAATGTTTCAGCAACGCTGTGGAAAATGAGAGAAAGATCCCATCATTAAGACAGTTGGATTCCTCCCCATGTGCCCAGGCTGGAGGAGAAAGCATATTTTACTTTCACAGACCATGATACATTAAATATCACTGCTTAAGATAAAAGTCTTACTGTGGAGGTCACAGCGGGTCTCCAGTCAGCCTGGTCTCCTGCTCTTGGGCAACTGTTCTGCCACTCTGGAGCTGATGCTCACCAACTACCTTGTTTTCCAGAGGAAAAACTGCAAGACAGATACCCAAGCCAACAAACAGAAAAGGGTGCAGAGCCCAACCCAGCCTCATTTTACCTGCCTTTTAGGTGTGTAACAGCTTCAGACACCACCCAGGATTAAGCAATTCCTACATCTGGTTTGGGCACCCATCCCTCAGCACACCAGTTGTCCTGGATCCTGACACAGGAGCGCCTCTCACCTCTGTATGAACCATGCTCAGCCCGTGAATTCACACCCAAACTTCAGGCTTTGCAGCACAGATCATCAGGACACCAATGTCCTTTGGTGGGGCAGGCCAGAATATTTGATTTTCACACTTCTGTTTGTGGTGAACAAATTAGACACCAGTGTGTGGACAGGTGCCTCAGGTGTGAACTAGCTTTAAGAACTGGAAAAAAACCTTAAAATCTAATTCATTCAAAACATAATGGACCCTTTTGCTGTGTCTTAGTAGCTTCCAGGTCAGCATGGACAGTGTTTCCGATACTGTTTGCAGACAGTTTAAGCGAGAAGGTTTCTCAGTTTCTTAATTATTGTCCTAATGCTGTTGTTTTGGGGGATGTTAAGATTGTAAAGAAGTGCTTATTCACAAATACAAGGAACACTGATGTGTTTCTATAATGAAAATGTATGTTAATTTGCATTAAGTGTAATAAAAAGTCTATTGTAAGTAAAAATTTCTATTGGCCTGCTGTAAGTAAAAGAAAGAATTTTTAAACTAATTTGGGCATAGAAGTGGATCCCCCATTTCAAGAAAATCAGCATCATGTTCCCATTTTGAACTGCAGGAAAAAAACAAGACTTCAAAAATTTTCACTAAAATACAGGAAAAAAAAATATTTTATCTGATATGTTCCCTGATCTCAGTCACTTTGAAATATTTAGTTTAAAATTTAATATTTTTAGCTGTTTATGAAAATGTATTATTTAAAAAATAAGTTGTTCTGACTAAAGTCAGCATTTTTTCCTTCAGATTTTTGTAAGTCTGATATTTTTTTGTGTGACACTTGTAAATGAACTATTTCCTTTTTTTTACTATAACAATTTTTTTTCCATTTGGGTTGTCAGAAAAGAAAGGTACACTGGAAGATTACAAGCCCACTTTTATCTCTACTAAAAGATTTTCCTTCCACAGAGAATTTTAATTTTTAAAGTTTCTAATTTTTTAATTAAATTGTGCAAAAGGGAAAAACAAGGGATAAAACATTCATAAGAAAGAAAATCCATATGCAGCTAAAAGGCTGCATATTATACGAACTACATTAGAGTATATTGATTTTATGAAGTTATTTTTCAACTGCTAATTATAGATTCTTTACGGGATTATAAATCTTATTAAAGTGATGGAGTCAATGTATTAGAAGGAAGAAGCTCTTTTGAGTACATGATTTGCAAGACCAGCCTGTGGGTTTCCAGCATCACACCCAGGCAGGCCTGGTGGAGCTGGGACTATGTGCAGAAGGGCCAAGCTGCAGAGCGATACAGCAGCTCATCAGGAAGCTAAAGACTTCAAGTAATGTGTATGAGAGGAAGCAGCTTCCTGAAAACTGAACCAATGACTAAAAAAGCTTTTTTAACAGACACTTACAGTTACTGGGTAATATTTCCTGTTGTTCCAAAATCCCTTGACAATCAGAACTCAGCCTTCTTCAAACCATCTTGTGCAGTGTAAATTGTTAGTTTTGAGAGAGACAAACACACACATCTGAAGGGTACATCCTTATTCAAATACTGGTTTTAATTTGGCTTTTCCGCAAAATAACAGCATCACACATTGTCTGGTGCTAAATGGTCAAAATGAGACCATCTGATCCTGAAAAAATACCACTGGGAGCCATGGAAGCTCTGGGCACAAAGGGCAAGACAGGCAGGTTCAAGTAGTCTTAGCTGAGAAACTTCTTGGTCAGATGACCCCGAACTGGGATCCTTATGCACAAGTAATCCAAGAAAATGTGGATTACATAAAAATATAGTCCTGAAAGTAAGGACTACTTCAGTGAAGCATATGATACTCCACTTGGATCCCAGCCGCAGTCATTCAGGAAAAGCTAAAAGCAGTAGTGTCCTGTTTTCTAAATGACAGTGCTTCACTTGTGCACCCTAAAAGCCACATTTAACCCAACTGGTGAACTCTGCCCAGCTTTGATTTGCAGCACGTTCTGTTTTACAAAACCTACTTAGTCAACATATGCGAACAAGGATGGAGGAGGAGCTGGGAACTTCTGCTTTCCTTGTCTTGGGCTTGCGCTGTTGCTGCTTACAGCTTTGTGATCTGGAAGACTGTCAAACCTGTAATAGTCACAAACCACTTGGATGCAACAGTGTGCTCTGATGTTGTTGCTGTCTATCTTCCTGCTGTGACTAACTGGGGATTTTTCTGGCTTTGACTGAGTGCTGACGTGCCCAGCGGTTCACTTGCAGTCCTCACCAGCAGGGCTGGTGGCCGGGGTCTCCACACCACACGTCTGCCAGCCGGCTTGTGCTGATGCTAAAGGGCATTGATGTTATCAGTGAAACAGTGACTTCTGCTTCAAGATTTCCAATAAGGTGATTCAGAAAACTCTGTCACAATCTATACGACCGCTGGTGCTTTCTATGTACAATTCTGGGATGAGACCATTATTTTCAAGAAAGACCAGTGCTTTCATTTCAGAGGCAGCAGAGAGGGAGAGGAGACAGCCAGGTGTGGCGTTTGGCTTTGGAGCATGACAGGGCTTGGGTCCAGCAGCCAGAGCAGAGGTCTGGCTCTGGTGTGGCTGTGCTGCTGAGAATGGCTGGCTTCTGTCAAAAATAAGATGTCGCCTCAAGAAGAAGTTGGCACAGATGTTATGGAAGACTGTCCCTCAAGCCCCTTCTGCCCTGGGACAAAGAGGCTTGAAGTGCTCTTTCTAGTCCTTGTGGTTACATTTAAGAGCTCTTATCCTCAATACCATAATTTGTTCGGAGTGTACCAGGAACTTGACCCTTCCTTTGACAAAACTCTTGCCCCAGCACATGAGAGTGGAGAAATTTCTGCTTGTCTGAAACGCCTGGCTGCTCTTGGTCAGAAGAATGTGTGGTCAGCCATAGCACGGAAGAAATCCCCCCTGTGTTTATGTCAGGCAGAGGGCTTTCCTCAGCCTCTCTGCACACACAAATATTCTTGCTCCCTGCTGTACTCCCAGCGTCACAGGAAGCCTTGGGGGGGGGAAGTGAGGGAGCCGCTCTGCTTTGCTCTATTACCATGATGATCAATTATGAAAGCAGTGTCTCCCAAGGCACAACACTAAGCACTTCATGATGTGTTAAATCACTGTAATGATGGCCATGAGAGATGGGTTCGAAGATGCCAAGAGCACAGCTGACTTAAGAGAAAGAAAGTGGAGCAGCTTCTATTGTTCCCACAGGGCCAGATCCTGCCACTCTCATGTCTGGTCCTTTGAAATCACTGCAGCTCTAAAGAGTCTGTGGCCAATTCGGCTGGCTGGTAGGTGGTGAAGCTGAGGAGTAACCTTGAGCAAGGGAGGAAATGCAGCCCACGGCCAGAGGCTCGCTCAGATGCTGTTTGCAGACTGCTTGACCAGGATGCTCAGAGAGACACCCATCGAGAAGCACCGGTCTGTGAACTGGAACAGATTAGTCAGATGCTGGTTGTCCCACACAAACAAATCTTTTTCCAGTCCCATGTCCTCCAGGCAGAGGATCTACTCCCCAAAGCAGTGATCTGGGCCTTTGAGCACCGCAGGGAAACAGGAGAACCGTGAACTGGAAAATGGTTCTGAGAGCAGCTGCATGTGCTTCCCAAGGCAGCCTCTGCTCCCAGCCATGTAAGCACAGGCTTATCTCCAGCTCAGAAGTATTGGAAGTCACCACTAATGAGTATCTTCAGAAACGCTGTTATTTTTTGTCTCCTTTCTTTTTCTCTTTCTCTTTATTTTCAATCTTTCTGGGTTGCTCAGTGCCAAAGAATGTTATTTTGGTTGACTTGCATGTTTCTTCTTAGTGTAGCAGATGAAAGGCTGCCCCAGACACTGTGTTGTCCGTGGCTTTGTCATTTTTCTGGCAGGTTATTTCCCACATTGCAAGGTCATCCTGTACTCTTCAAGCTACTGAGCTGAAGGAGTACTTGGTCACCACTTTTCCAGTAAGTAGCAGCTATTATTGCAGCTGTAGAGAAATGAATATCTCTCAGGCTTCGCCATCCCTCTCCCAACCCCAAACGGAAGTGTTTTTCAGAGTGCAAAGTACACATCAGCACACGACTCCAGGTGGTGTCATTTTTGTGTCATTCATATTTTTCTCACACCAACAGTGAAGCAAACAACAAGGTCATCTGATGCAGGAGCCCTTGTGAGGTCGCACACCTCTGCCTTCCTGCCTCCTCACATCAAACTCAAGCTCCAAAACCCTGCCCTCCCTTCTGGCGCATCCTCCTTTTTGCTGCCCACTCTGGCTTCATATAGTTCTTTCACGTTGCTGATATGCTACCAGTTTCTCACCTCCCCATTTTTCAGCTTTTGAGGCCTGCCCAGAGGAGGGAGCATGATGTGCCATGAAGATGGCAACCTGATGCTGAGGCAGAGCACAGCAGTAGTGCAAAAAGGGGCCACAGCCCAAGATCACAGCCTCCTTTCTTGATCTACCCTTCCCTGCTCCTACATAATCTCTGCCTCCATCCATATATTCAGGCTGGTTTTATGCCTTACTTTCCGCATTAACACCCAGCTCTGTTGCATTTTCCTGAGGAACCTGGTTGAGCCAGTGAGCTTTGGCATTGCTGTCACAACCGACTCTGTTTAACAACTGTCACACATATGTGTGTGACTCTGAGCTCACAGGCCAGTCTCCGCCAAATCTGGGTGGGGAAAAGACGTCCCAAAGTTACTGCATCATTAGACACGTTAGAGGTGAGAGACTCAGCTAAGGAGAAGGCTGCAAAGCAAGCTCAGCCCTGGCTGGACACAGGAGAGAGCTCTCACTAATGCTTGAATCAACATCAAGAAATAAAGATCAATTAGCCTCAAGGCAGAAGAGGAATTTAGGTGCATCATTTCTGATTGTGATGTAACTACATCTACTGGTAACTACAGCTACTGGTAGCATATCAGCAATGTGAAAGAACTATATGAAGCCAGACTGGGCAGCAAAAAGTAACTACAAATGCTGGGTTGAGGAAGAAAGTTTGAAAAAAAAAATCATTTATCCTTGGAAACATTCAAGACCAGGTTGGACAGGGCTCTGAGCAACCTGATCTAGTTAGCGGTGTCTCTGCTTGCTGCAGGGGGGCTGGACTAGATGACCTCTAGGGGTCCCTTCTGACCCAAAACTTTCTATGATTCTATGATTCTACTTGCTTTCAAAAAGTTGTTTAAAGTCAGAGCCACAGGGGCCCACCTATTTAGGAATGACTGAGTCTGTGATTGTGAGAGCTGACTCAGTTTTTCCCAGCCCTCTCCAGTATTCCTTCCTCGCATGCCCCACACAGTCACACATCAGCTCTTTAGGACCAAGGTCTGTCACACAGGGCTCAGCCCCACAGCCACCCCAGCAGCCAATAAGTCTCAGTGACCTCCAGCTGCACTTGAGGGGCAAGGGTGACATTTGGCTCTGGAGCTATCCAGGCTTATGCAAAAGACATTGCATTTTGTTTTCTCCAGTGGGAGGGCATTTGGCTTCTCGATCTTCTGTGCAGAGGGAATCTGCTCTTCAGAAAGGTTTCTGGGGAGGGTGACAAATGTATATTTCTGTGCAGTCAGCATTTTGGTTTTATTCTCATTTAACATCACTGAAATTCTCGGAGCTGCTCCAGATTATAGCCCTCTAAGTCTCATTACTTCCATTGACCATTTGCACCTCTCTTTCTGGAGGTGCTGGGGTGAGTGGAAGGCATTGGAGAGGAGGGTTGCAGATGGTTATGCCAAAGCCCAGTGCTTCTTGTTCTCTCCTCTCCAGCTACTTCATCACCCCAGGCCTGGTCTTTCCCTTTAAAATGGTGCTGCATAGCTTTACCTAGGCATCGGTAAAGTGGTAAAAGAAAGGATCTGCATCTGGGTAGCCAAATTGCATACCCATGTTAAAATATTCTCAAACATTCAGGCAAACACCTTGAAACAAAAAAATGCAAAGCACTCTGACTCAATCTGTGCTACCCTTAGTGAATGGCAGAAGAAACTTGGTAGCCTCAAGGATTTGTCGGATAAAGAAGAAAACAACATGAAGATGTGTCCTGAGGAGCATCTGCCAGTCTCCAAAATGTGTGCACATCTCCATCATGGTGGTTTTCTGACACCTTCTATAAGATCTCAGTGTGTTTCCATGGGTACTTCAACTTTGATTTTCTGTGTTATGTTTCCTTCTGTGTTGCTGTTGCCTGTGCAGCCAGTAAGCAGACATCACAGTAGGCTTCCAGAGGCACAGTGTGGCTCTACAAGTTGGTTTGCAGATCCCTCTAGGGAAACGCCTCAGTCTGGACCATTGTTTGTGCTTGTACACCAGTGGAGGCCCATCCTTGGCCTTCAATGGCCACCCCTGGTGATGCTCCTTGGAAGTGGGGAGCCCCATAGCCTGATCCAAATTGAGAACAATGTGGTCTCTCTCAGCCTGCCTAGATCCTAACATCATCCTTGATGTTACCATGGTATCATCTGCTGAAATACCACGATATTTTAGGCCCTCCAGGGAAACACATGAGGCAGCTGGATTTCTGTTCGTGTTCTCTTAGAGAGTTTTCCTGTGAAAATGGAAAGAAAATGCTCGGTTGAGGAAGAAAGTTTGAAAAAAAAAAATCATTGGGTCTTGTTTATATAATTGCATAGAATGTCTAATAAAAAATATGAATGTCTTCATTCTTTGGTTCAACACCGTGCACATTAGTAGAAATGGCACCAGTGACTGGAGCACACAACATAGGGTTTGTTTTATGGTATATATATCTGAAGCTATTCTTGAAGGAGGAATGAGCTAGAGCTTTTGTGACAGCGCTAGTCAAAGGACAGCCCGTAGAAACCCACGCAACCAAGAGAGATATGGAATGAAACCAAACAAGAGGAAAAGGCAAAATGTTGTGATAAATGTACCAACTGTATTTAAGAAAAATTAGAAGCAATATTTTGCTTGTCTTTTTAAGTGACTTAATGATAGAGAAATATAGCAGAGGCAGCCCTGCAATTGAAGGCCTTCCGTCTCACCACAGGAAGGATTATCACAGGCATTGATCCTCCTTACACCGCTTCTACCAAACAACATGCTTCTGAAGAAATCAGTTTGCCACGCCATTTTCTAAACCAGGTAGAGCCACTACCATAAGAGCCAACAGTCTGAAATGGATTGTCATTTACTTGGACCAGAGGTTTGACTCGGCTTTCAGTGAAACCCAATACCTCTGTAAATTACAAGGAAAAACTACAAATGACACAGAAATCACTGAAAGCAAGTCTTGACTATACAATAACTCCAGCCTTAGGACCCCTGGCATCACACAAAGATCTCTGCAGCCTCATAATACAAAACTCTTATGTGACAAAAACTCACTCTGACATCTCAAATTTCTTCAAAAACTGTGGGCAGGTTGACTTCAGACTGACAGGTTTCAGGCTGGAAAAAGTTTGGAAAAAGTTATCCCTTGCTTCCACTGCTTAACTTGATGACAGAACTCTGTCACCCCAAATCGAAGCTTAAACCCAGCATGAAAACACAGAGCCAGCCTGAACTTCATGGTGCCTGCTCAATTAACTCAATGGAAAAGTTGTTCTCATTCTTGTTGTTCTGTGCTTGGTCTCAATCAAAATAAGTGCTGCTGGGTTATACGTTAATGCACAGCCCCCATAGTGGGACTGCAGTCTCTGTGTTTTCCCTCCCTCCGTCTATGGTTTGAAAGAGGTGAATTTATTTTTTTCCAGGGAATGTTTTATAAAGATAAAGTGAAAGAATGCCAAAATAACAAGCAGTCATTGTCACTGCAATATTAGCTCAATTTGACTGGGGTCTAAATTGCAGCAGTGTGCCAGGTTGCTGGAGCCCCTCAGCAATTCGGATTCCCCCACGGAAAATTCAGGTAAGAAAACCAAGGGAGTGTCAGCCGGCAGCGTGCCACCTCCATGGATCTGCGTGGAGGGAAATCTCCCTCCCCAACATCCTATTTACTGTAACCAGCAGCTGGGCAATGGGAGCAGCGCAGCAGCAGCTTAATGGACAGAGCAGGCGCAGAAGATCTCTCTTCACTCATACAAACTTTTTAACCGTTTTTGCCTGCAGTTTTCCTCCTTTTTTTCCTCCCTGTGGTAATGTAACCCATTTTGTGAAACAAGACAATGTGAGACTCAACAGGCAATTACCCGCTTCTCTGCTGAAGTCCATGGCTTTATTTGTGACCAACCCCTCTGCCTACAGCGTACAACCAAACCCATCCCTGAGGTGTGAGGAAACGGGAGTTCCTCGCTGTCTTTACAAATATTTTTTTCTGTCCAGGCCTCCGCATTCAGTGCCTGAATGTCAGAGGTTGTTGATTTCTTCTTCTTTTGCTTGTTGGGGATCTGGGTTATTTCTGAGACAGAACCGATGTCAGTGTGCAGGGCCATATCACACTTCAGTGCCACCTATAAACAGAGCATTTCACAGGTAAATAAAGAGAATTATCAGTTTAAAAAACACAGTACCTATTTAATAGAGTTAGGAACTGTCTTTTAATGGCTTCTTGATACCTGAAGAAGCCATCCTAGGAAGATGCACACATGCATTCTTGGTAGCAAATGGAACTGAAATGAGCTAGTGAACTCAAGGAGTTTTTCACGTGGTTGAACAGGCTTTGTGAAAACTGCTGGTGTGAGCACAGCCTCTGTGTATCCGCACACAAATAAAGACAACAGCTACCTTTCACATTTCTCTTGGCTATTCCTTTTCACACATCCTACAGCATTTTCTGTTCTTTATTCTTCAGGCATTGCTGGTAACAACAGCACTTTTCAGTTCTTATGTAGAGCTCTGTGTATGTTGGCAAACTGCAAAGTATTTGGCAATGGAAAAAGACTGTGGTTATCTCCATGTTACCAACAAAGAAACTGCTATAGCAGAAGGACTTTGGAGGGATATATATTGTTTACAGGATATTTCACTGCTCAGTTATCCGATTTGTAATAACTGTTACAACAGATAAGAGAAAACTTTCACTCAAATATTTTCAGGAACTCTGAAAAATATCCATATACTGAACCAAGATGAAAAGTCAAAATAATGAAAATACTTTGTAGATCAAAAATCCTAAAAGTATTTGGGTTTGATCAAAAGCGTTATTTTAAGTATTTGGAAACTTCTCACTAAATCTTGACCTTATTTCTCCCACTACCCTTTTTTTACCTATTAGTGCTGCCTTACTGAAAAATAACTCATTAGTTTATGTATTAATGTACCCATGAATTGCAATAGCGAGCTTCTCAGAAGTAGCTGTTACATGTAATGTTTTTCATTTAGATTCATGCTACTTAAAGCAGAAACAACAAAGCAAAACACCAGTTCAGAGATTCAGGATCAGCAGAATGCGTCGCTCCCATCATTAGTTAAACAGCCTTTTTCTGTTTCTCAACACCATGAATTTCCCTCAAATAATTCAAAACACCTGGACATAGTTAGGAAGAGAAATATAAAACACCTCCCAAATACTGCAATTAGGTTTATTCTGGCAAATTCTGCATCTGTATTCTGGTGGCAATTGGCTTCTGGTACAAAAAGTTGTGCCAAAAGTAATGTTTTCTTTTGCATGCAGTATTTGGAGCTTTTTTGCTGAATTCCACTGTGCAGCACGCTGCTGATAATGCTGTTGTCCAGCCTGGGAGCAGGACAGCCCAGCACCACTGTTACTGCTGGGAGTACCAAGATGTTACTGGTGCTACTAGAAGGAGCGAGTGGCTTACATGTTGGTGAAATGGTTTTTAACGCAGTCAAAGACTAACTGGCAGAAAATGGCTTCTAGTAGGGGAAATTTTGATGGCCATGGACACCCTCGAGCCCAGCAGATGGAGACAAGAAGGGGATTTATTGAAATGTGAAACAAGGAAAGTACTCCATTTGCAGAATTTTCCATCCTGAGCCTATACCTGCAAATGGCAAAACTGTGCACCACGCTGGGTATAGCTGTATCTCTAGCTACCAAGTATTGTTTTATGTGACAAAGCTTTGGCCTCAAACACAAAACAGTTTTTCCATGCAGAGCTCTTGCAGAGAACTTGATGATATTACTTGCAACACATTTGCACTGTTTCAGTTTCCTCTTAAACTGGTATTAAAGCATTTGTGAAAATGCTTTTTAGGCCTCATTCGTAATGTAGTCATATCACCAGGTTCAGTAAGAAGTATTTTCTTAGGCCAGCTCTTTAGAAACTGAAAGTAAATTGTCACAAGCCAACCTCAGCACTATTTTCCTCAACTTTATGAAAACTGAGAGTAGCAAATGAGTGTATCACTGCACAAACTGATCTTTGGAGGGGGAGCAGCATCCAGTCCCCTCTGTGCCCAATCGCCCGTCTTCCAGCTGGTGAGTTTGGGCTCTGGCCAGAGTTCAGGCACTGCATAATGGTGGGACCTGATTAAAGGGATCTATATATTACAAGAGAAGCTTTGTCGCCCTTTCTTCTGTGCCCACAAAAACTCTGCTTTCTGGCTAATATAATAGAAATGCACTTATGGGAAACAGCCTGACGCAGATCAACATGATCCTGGCATAACAGCCTGAAAGTACAGGGGATCTGTGGAGTGATCTGTGCCCTGGATGGAGCTGGGAGGGAGGCCGTACCTGCTGAGGTCTAGCTGGAACCACCCACAGCCCAGGGTGGGAGAAAGTCCTTAAGAAGAAATTAAGACTCTGGAAACTGTTAAGTGTTGCATTTGGAGAAACTGGGTAATTCAAACTACAAATTAAACCAACTCTTTCAAGTTCAGAAGCTATGCCAACCATTCCCAAAGAGATTTTGTGAGCCAAGGGTGGGCTGCAAGGCAGGTTGGGGGTGCTGAGGACCTGCAGGGAGTTTAGGACTAACAACAGCATGTGTGGGCTAGATGTGGATGTAGGAGCATGGCTGAAGCATCAGAAGAAAAGCCCAGTCAGCTTGGCTGAAGAGTGGGAAGAGTTTGCTTTTCACCAAAGCATTTGCTACGGCCCCTGCAGAAGGAGAACTAAGGCAGAACCTGACCTGGGCTGAGGAGACACTAAGCCACAACGCGACCCTCCTGTGTGTACGAAAGGCCTAGCAGCTGGCTTAAGGTAAGGAATAAGAACAGTAATGAGGACTTTGCCAGCTTTGACAACTAATTTCAGTGACTCCCCAACACCCCTAAAGCAGTGGCCTGCGTGTGGCTTTTTTGCCCATGGAGTTTTTCAGTGTGTGCAAAGCATTGAGCACTGCAGAAATAGGAAGTCATATTATTTCTGAGCAAATCAGTCCCTTTCAGACCCACCAAGCTGCCCCTCATGAGGCCCTAGTTCATGCTTTGCCATCTTTGGGCACATGAGGCATCTTGAGCAACTTCCAGGGGCCCAGAGACCTGTGGCAACTGCACCCAGGTTGTGCCATGTGTCCCCATCCTCGCTCCTGGGAACAGCAGAACTACCTTAGTTGGCATTCTTAGAAACAGCTAATTTTGACAGACCCTCAGCAAAAAATGACATATTTTAAAGGCAGGATCACATCTGAATGTTTGACTTCTCTTCTCTTCTCTTCTCTTCTCTTCTCTTCTCTTCTCTTCTCTTCTCTTCTCTTCTCTTCTCTTCTCTTCTCTTCTCTTCTCTTCTCTTCTCTCCTCTTCTCTTCCTTTCTCTTCCCTTCACTTTATTTTTATACTTCTGAACTTTTTTCTTTAACTCTTGCATTGAAAAAATAAGCCAGTAATGTTCACTTTAAGAAAAACAATAAAAATTTGGCAGAGACAGAGGACAGTTTGCAAGCCTTAAAGCAACACTCCGCCTCAGTTCTGATCCAGGCCCCTTAATCTTATCATTGATTGAGGTATTCTTTATGGGCATTTCTAAAAAAAAAATTAATGAAAATGGATAGTTCAATCAATGCACTATCTTTAATTCAATATTCATCCCAATTGATTTTCACTTCCTAGTTTCACTTTATCATGAAACACGGCTTTGCATTAAGGAAGTTGTGGGGGAACTTGTAGGTTTTGGCAGCTGGAGCGAGGGGAAACTGTGGTTTTTAGATTAGAGGAAGGTGTGGGAATCGGCTCGTTAGCTAGCGGTCGGAGCAGCAGGGCTTGTGCACACTGTTTCTGTGTGGTTTTGTTGTCAGGCTTTAGAAGTTGTTGCCCAGCAGAGGTGAGAGGGATGCAAAGGCACTGCTGTGCTCACACTTTCGCCATGGTCCTCACCATTCTGCTGGCTTACTCCGCAGCGGCGATGGCACCACGCCATCCCAACATCCCCGAGCTGCTCCCAAGCTCTCCCCTGCTCCGTTAACAGAGGCAAAAGATTTCCAGTCACCATCCCATCCCCATGCCCACATTAACTGCCTGGGGAAAAGAAATTCCCTTGCCCAGCTGGGGCATCTCCATTTACAAGCCTGTCAAGCTCCTGAGGACTGCTGCTCTCAGGCAAACATATTTCCAGATATTTTGTGTGGCTGCTCTATATATTCTGTGGTTCAGTCTCATGAGACATGAAAGGCTTTCCATGGCAACCACAGAGATCGCTTTCTTCTTAAAGAAACAGTGAGTAATAGAAAATGAGAAGTTTACACAGATAAAATCAATCGGTTTAAGGACATCAGGAAGCTGATCAAAATAAACCCCGCTCCCAGGAATGCAGCTCTGTTCCTGCGGGGAGCAGGAGTGGGGAACAGCATGTGACAGATGTTAGTCACAGTCCTGGATGCACTATGGAAAAAGGCAAATTGAGAGCAAGAGGAACCAAGAAAAAAACGTTCTGTTTGTGCCACACCTGTCTCTGTACTTCCTCACCTCACCCAGCTAAGCCTGTCTCAGCTCCCTCAGTCTTGGGGTCTGCTTTTAAAGTGCATTCACACTTATTCACATTCTAAAAAAAAAAAAAAGGTAAAGTAGTTTGCCTGTGCTTCACTACAGCTGCCCAAACACCACCCAGACTGGCATGTCGACCACAATCCCAGCTGGTCTCTATCACCCTTCTCCCTCCGTGGTCAATGACCTCCATTTCTATATGTGTCTTCACATAGAAGAAGATCTTCAGAGCTCCCTTTTTCTATCAAGCTCAATGACTTTCTCTCAGCCACATCAATAGTTGTCATTGCAATGGCTGGACCATTTTTAATAGTCTGTATACCACTTTGTGCTTTGCTAGTCCATATTTTAACTGGGCAAACCTTTGGGAAGATATCTTATTGCTTTGGGGTTCGGTGGTAAAAGGAAGGAGCAACCACTCCTGAATTATTCTGCTAGGTTTTGTATGTGCTAGATATCATTTGAGCTGTAATACAGAAAATAAGTACTGATAATATTCTAGAGTCTCTTCTCTCAGCCTGGAGAAGAGAAGGCTCCAGCGAGACCTCTGAGAAGCCTTTCAGTACCTGAAGGGGTCCTACAAGAAAGCTGGAGAGGGACTTTTTACAAGGGCATGCAGTGATAGGACTAGGGGTAAAGGCTTGAAACTGGAAGAGGGCAGATTTAGATTAGATATTAGGAAGAAACTCTTCACCTTGAGGGTGGTGAGGCCCTGGCACAGGTTGCCCAGAGCAGCTGTGGCTGCCTCCTCCCTGGCAGCGTTCAAGGCCAGGCTGGGTGTGGCTTTGAGCAGCCTGGTCTAGTGGAAGGTGTCCGTGCCCATGGCAGGGATGTTGGAACTGGATGATCTTTAAGGTCCCTTCTAACCCAAACCATTCTGTGATTCTATGATAAGTTAGTGGAAAAATCAGTAAATGACTGCCACGCAAAGAGATTAAAATAAGCTAACTTAAGATCAATGTAATTTCTAATTATCCTCCTCAAGAAAGGATATAGAAAAGGCATTTCTAAGCCCACAAAGAAGTCGGGATACAAACAGAAGGAAAATACTTGCTCAGAATGGAGCTTGGAAAGCAGCTAAACTTCAGAAGATGACATTAAGAAACAAAATCCTAAGAGAAACCTTCTTCCTGGTAATCTCTAGTGGCTTTTGGAGTTGCCACTATGGCAGACAGAAAAATTGTCTCAGTTGACACTTTTCCTTATTGCCAGTTTAACTGTGTAATTTTGAGCTGACGTCTCCCACCACCCAGAAGAGAACCACAACAGCCAGTTATAAAGCCATTTAGGATGGCATAACTTCAACCTCTCCTGTCCAAAGCACTTCTGTTATACGAAGCAATGATGCACATTGATGGAGGGATCTGTCCCAGATTCACACCTATACCACTATGCTACTGGAGCAAAGATTCTGCTATTTCTCTTTCCTATGAGCCTTTGCTGAGCCACAAATCAGTGCTTACCTACTTCAGTAAGCTCAGGGCTGAGACTCCCTAAAGTGATTGACTTGCCTGAAGTGATTTGTCCAGAGAGAGATGACACTGAATCTTGCCAGCTTCTCTGAATGTTCTGCCCAAGGACTCGGCTCTCCATAACTGCACAAAGAGCTGGAGTATGCAAACCAAGGGCTGCCACAGCTCCATTCTCTTATAAACACAGCTCTAAATATCCAGTAACACTCACGTCCCATGAATGCTGAGGATTTGAACCCAAAACAGTATGGATTTTACACTGGAAATTCAACCTTAGATTCTTAAGTAAGCACCCTTAGCAGAATGAGAACCCAGCATTTCCATAGGAGGCTAATAAATTACCCTCTCTGCTGCATGGTTTGCCTTCCAAACATGAGTGTGGTCATTTGGAGAAATTTATATAAAAACAGTGAATACTATTTGTTTGATACCAGTCAGAGGCTGCAGTCATGGGATGCAGTGACATGGTGCACTGAGTAAAGCACTTTGGAAAGCAAGTTACACAATTTGCTCTGAGTTGCATGGAAACAGAGGACAGGACCGGCAGCAGAGCCCTGGCATCCCAGCTTCCAAATCTAAGCCGTAACCACAAAACTCTCCTTCCTTCCTCCCATGGCTGCTCTTGTGCGGCTTCGCTGGGGGAGGGAAAAATACAGTCAGTGCTCACTAACTGGAAAATGAACTCTGTAGCAAAAGCAGTATTGTTTCCAAACTTTTAAACTACAAAGAGTCAAGGGAGGGAAGGGGGAAAACCTATAAAAACAGATAATCTACAGTGTTCTGCTAACTGGGATATACTATAATCTTTGTAAGTGAACTGTTTTCCAGCTAGAATATATATTCATCCTCACAAAATGTCTGGAGTAAGAACCACAATAAATTGTTGCAGCTCCTTTGAAGTCCGCCAAGCTTCTGCAAGCTGGGCAGGCTGAGGACCAGCTCTGGAAAACTTTCTCTTCATTTGAATATTAAGAGGGCTAATAAAACAGAGAAGACATGGTAAGTTCTGGAGGTTTTTCTTTAGTTGCCAAGGGAAAATTTGGATGTAAGCATGCTTTTTATTAGCTCTCTTCACTCTAGTCCGTTAGTTGTGCTTATAGAACCAGTCGCAAAGAGCATCTCCTGCTGCTTTGCAGATTAATTACCCAAAGTTTGGATCAAGTGCTGTGTCAGTGCTAAGTGTTGTTACTTCCAGCAGCACCACTCTGCAGTGAATGTGAGCAGCCACTTTGCGAGGGCCATCATTGCTTCTGCAACACCTTCATGTTTCTCAAAGCAACATCCTGCTCTCTGCTCCAGTGAATGACATTTCTCCATAGAGCTGGAAATACTGACCTGATCCAGCAAGACTGAACAAGGGCAGAAAACACTGCATGGTGGTACGGCCTTTCGTGTACGCTGACAGGCTGAATAGGAGCCCTCAAGGGACAAATCCTCATCGCTAGCATACACCGAATCCTGTCTCACTACTCTTGTTACCCATCTTAGCTGCCCAAATTGCTTTTGTTCTTGCACATTGAATTTGCTGTGTAATTGGACCCTATAGAATAATCCCCATGGAATTTATACAGCCAAGGTGCCTAGTGACACTAAAATGTTAAGCTCATGGCTGTCCTATATTCAGTGATGAATGTATGGATTCTGCCATGATGGTGGCTCGGCGCAGAGTATCTTTATTGCCTGGCCATAGAACGCAGGATTTTAGGGTCAAGAATAGTCACTTCTCACTCTCCCAAGCAATGGCTAATGAGATCCACAACATACAGCAATTTATATATTTTCCCACTGTTCTTGGGTTAATGCTGTCCTGTCTCAAGAAGTCCATATGTGTGCTTTTACAGTAGAAAGTCATAAAAAGGTTTGTTCTTTCCCTGCCCATTTTACTCAAAAGTCAGCCTTCATCATGCTCTACACTCAGGAGAAGTTATCTGTGGACATCTTGCATGTGCCCTTTCTCCAGCTACCTTGAACTCCTGTTTGCACTGATATCCTGGTAAGAGCCTGGGAAGGTGCAGATCTGCTTCCCCCTTGTCAGGGCACTGTTTATATGAATAGCTTTGGCAGTCTTCCCTCCTACATATGCTACGAACCACCCTGTGCACAATCATCATCATTTCTAGGACATGGAGGAGGAGAGTCCAGAGCAGATCAGGATCAGTCTTTGTTTTCTCACCACCTTTACAGCAGAACTCTGAGAGAAAAGAGGAAGCAGTTCAGAGACCTGAAGTTCCTCTTTAAGTTTCTGTAGGAATTTCTTATAAAATGGGAATGGGTGTGTATTTTCCAAGGAAATGAGTTATTCACTCAACACTTGAGCTGAGAAAGTGCTGCAGGGAAGAGAGATGGTAAGGGAAAGTATATCCATCACAGGAAATTTGTATGAATGCAAGGTCACAGCCCGTTACTGAAATATACGTGGAAAAAACCTCACAACACTTTTATACAGCTCGCTGAATTATTCTATTCCTAAAAGGAGCATTGTAGATAATATGGAGCCAGATTTCTCAGAGGTGTACTGCAAAGGGGCAACAGATAACTTGATCTCACTTTGAAGCTGGCCCTGCTTTGAGAAACCTCCAGAGGTGTCTGCCAATCTCAGTTACTCTATGGTTCTATGAAGTATGAGAACGAAATGTATGCTATGTAGAATGTCTATTAAGAAGTAACATGATTTTTAAACATGCCTGATTTTATTCAGTAATAAGCTTCTATATAAAGTCATCAATGTCTCCCCAAAACTCTCCCTGAAATTTTCTGCATTTAGCTCAAAATTTGGCTGGTTTTCTTCAGAAGTCAAAATGAATCAGCTGCCTGTGCAAAAGAGCATAAGTTCTTTAGAATTGCCTTGCTGTGTCAGATGCATCATCCATCTATTCCACCACTGACAGCATGAGATGCTATTTAGGAAAAACACAGAAGCCCGGATACTATCTGTGGCTTACTTCCCTCACACTCCCCCAGCATCAACACTCACCGGAAAAGAGATGTTCAAGTTCTCTCTGGTTGCTGATCATGGCCTTTTTCACAGTCTCCCGTAGCAGCAACGCCAGAAGTTTAGTACACCCTATGTAAAGAAATTCTTTCTTTTATGTGTTCTTAAAAGGTACTCTACTGGCTTCAGTGAGCATTGGGTAGTTCCAGCATTGTGAGATGTGGTCAATAACCATTCTGCAGTCACAATACCCACCACCTCCCTGAGCTTGTCAGTTCCAGTCATATCCCCCTTTTAGCTTTCTCTTCAGCCAGGAAAGACCCAGCCTTTATAGTGCCCCCCCATAAGGCAGCTTCTCCAATCACTAGGTTATTTTGGTTGCCTTCCTCATCAATTTAGAGAATCATAGAATGGTTTGGGTTGGAAGGGACCTTTAAAGGTCATCTAATCCAATGCCCCTGCAATGAGCAGGGACATCTTCAACCAGATCAGGTTGCTCAGAGCCCTGTTCAGCCTGGCCTTGTATGTTTCCAGGGATGGGGCATCTGCCACTTCTCTGGGCAACCTGTTCTAGCACCTCACCACCTTCATGGTAAAGAATTTCTTCCTTATGATTAATCTAAATCTACACTCTTTCAGCTCAAAGCCATTAACCCTTGTCCTATCACTCCATGCCCTTGTAAAAAGTTCCTCTCCAGCTTTTTGTAGGCCACCTTCAGATGCTGAAAGGCTGCTCTAAGGTGTCCCCAAAGCCTTCTCTTCTCCAGGCTGAACAGCACCAACTCTCTCAGCCTTTCCTCATAGGAGAGGTGTTCAGTCCCTCTGATCATTTTTGTGCCCCTCCTCTGGACCCGGTTCACCAGGTCCATGTATTTCCTGTGCTGAGGGCTCCAGAGCTGGAGGCAGGACTCCAGGTGAGGTCTCACTTCCCCTAACTCTTTAATGTCTTCGAGATGCAGAAACCAGGACCACACACAAGATTCAGAGCATGGGAGTACCAAAAATGTAGCGGCAAAATCACTCTTTGTCATGACTGCAATATCCTTCCTGATGAGCCCCAGCACCCATTAGATGATTATAAAGTGTTGTCAGTGATGGCTTGAAGACCTCTTTCCTGAGTTGTAACAACATCTTTACTTTCTTTGTTACAAAAAATCCACATGGATATGTAAGAGCAAGAATGCTCTGTGCGTAGGTGGTGTAAAAACAGGAGTACCTAAAAACACTCATTTTTAAATAATGCACTAATAAGCTAAATAATTAAAAATTACTACCTTAGAACTGCAATAAAAATAAAGCTTTGCTGCACATTCTTAACTCTGTCCAATGTCAGTAAATGAGATGGCATGGTCTTTACCTACATTATCATGTATTACCTCTCAAGCAATATATTTGCTCCATTTCTGGAGCTCGGTTTGTGTTTGCTTGCAGAGCTGCATTTCATTCTGTGCACATATTCCTTTGAAATTTTCTTATGCTTTGGTTTCTTGCACTCTTTAGAAGAAATTATGCACTCACTGTAAAGATGCCTAAACTGTCAACATTAGTGTGGCTTGTCGTAGTTACATACATGTGTTTTATCTGGACAGTAGTGATATTCCTCCCATACTTTTCTCCTTTGCATGTCCAGCACATAAGGATGAAGGACCTGTTTCTCTTACCGTGATTCCACTGCCTAAATGTTTGTCAAGGGTTGTATTAGAAGAAGATGCAACATGCACTTGAGATGCACAGATCTACTCTGGGGCTGAGCCAATGCAGGGTGGTCTTCTGGGTGAAAAATTATTGAATAATAATCACAGACTCCAAAACCAATACCAGCAATGTACTGTGCCTTGAACATTATACATTCGTATGAAAAATCTAGGCAAATAATCAAATCATTGACTATTATGACAATGAACACAGTGAAAAACGAGTAAAGAAAACCTTTACTGAGCAGCATCTGAAGCTAAACTAAAGTGATACGTTTACTGTTTTGTGTTTATGCCATCACCCAGCCACACCAGCCTGCTGCCTGTGCAGGAGATGTTAATTCTCAGTGTTTGGTAGCTGCTGAGTTCTGAGCTATGCATTGTGCAGTCTGAATCTTTTAGTGACTTTTATTTTGTCATGGCCTGCAATTATGAAACATTCACTCTAAAGAGCTCTTAGTAGCTTTTCACATTGCTGCCTCTTTCATTGCCACAAAATGGGAACATACACAACCTAAGGCTAAATGCTGCTCTGCACTGGACAATGCGTAAGTTACTATGGAGAAAGCTGTGTATCAACTCATTTCAAAATCTGCCTCCAGGTCCTGAACACAAACTAAAATCATCTTATACTGATTTGTCAGCTTGCAGAATAAAAATGAAGGTTGGCGAAGGGCAGATTCATCCATCCTGGGATTCAAGCACCTCTCAAGGCGTTGATGGTGCTGCAAACCTGAAGGTTGGGCTGCCACACTATGATGAAGAGACACAGCAAACAACATGAAAACAGAAAACTCCATGGACTTCAGCATCAGTGAGAACAGCCCAGTCTTATAACCCAGTTTCGTTCCTTCTCTGAGAAAGTCCAGGTCATTTCTGCACTGACAGCATGCTGGTGTGGCAACAGCATTTCGCTGGTGCTGCTACATGGAAGCATTCAAAGAAAAGACGTGGGGGTGGGGGCCACTGAGGGTCTCCGAACCGATACTCCCACTCCCGGTAAACTTCTCTGAAGTTGCCCTGGTACGGAATGACTCTGTGATGTAATGGCAAGGGAAAGAACAAGCCCAGATTCCTCAAGGGACCAGAAGGGAGGAGTCACACATGATTGCTGCTAATTATGCCTCTGATGAAAACTCTGAGAAGGTTCTCAGATAACACAGGAGCATTTAAACCCGGTAAGAGGAATCACTTGGTTCTGGCTGAATCTGCACTCCTGGCCTGGGGACTCGCCTGTCCCTCACCTGTGCAAATATTGAACTGATGCCTTTGCCCACATGAGGGAAATCTCACTCCAGAATGCCATTTTTTAAAGACCTTATCTTCACTAAATAAAACATTTCTCTTTTTCATCCACTGAATGGCTTTCGTGTACACAGAATTCAAAGGCTGATCCTAGAAATTGAGCTGTGCTGGAGAAGGCATAGGGAGCCAGAGGAGTTAGGACCCTGGGGCTCCAATACAGTCTGCAGTGAGGCCGCCTGAAAGCAATTAGCTCCTGCCTGAGCTAGGATGTGCTCTCCTCTGCCTTTGAAATCACTGTGGCCAGGCCTGTCTATGCTACCCTTGTGGTAACTATTTTAAAAAGGCACGATAATAACCATATTAGCATACTGGCATCCTAAACCTAGCTACCTGTGAATTAAGTGCATCCATTCTCCAGCTGTGAAGTTATCTAGCCAGAACCACTGTACCAGAAAGGAGAGGAAATATTTATTTTTTTTTATGACGTCAGGATCAAGACCTGGAGTGGCTGCGGCAGGCACTGCTGCTGCTATTAGAGTCAGTGATCAAAACAAGATGATGTTTATCTACCCAGCACTGAAACAAGCGGTTTAAAAGGGAAGTTTGTCTACAGCACAGTAGTACCTAGACTTCCGCTGAACACCCTCCCTCTTCCAAGACCCGTCTGCTCCATGATGTGCAGAACTGAAAGCAGCTCACTACAGGGACTAAAGTGCTTGATGAGGACAAGCAGCCTGCTTGACCCTAACATCCTTCCTTTCCTCTCCATTTAGCAAAATCTTGACATCAAACAGAAAAGATAATGACTGTGGCTGCCTTTTCAGAGGTGATGTGGTATGAGAATATTAGTTTTTTCTCTCCTAGCAAATTCCAGATGTCAGAGGTTGTCAATGGATGGAGATCTGTCAAACAGTAGCAGGAATGGTCACAAGGAAAGGAGTCATACACCCACCCTTGGTGTTGGGAGAAAAATTCTTTGTGGTGACGCAATCTGAGCTCCAGGATGACTTAGGGATGTCATACCAAGAGTGTCAAGGCAATCTTTGGAGTCTCCTACAGCTCAAGCAGAAAAAGATATAGAAACACTATGGTACTTTAAGATCAAGGCACAGTCAACAATGCTACTACAGTCTACACCTGGTGGAAACCTGGTCCTACATCAGTGATATTTCCTGGATCTTTTGGTCTGAGGAAAGCTCTAATCAGCTCAGCTTCACACACCTTTCTGAGCCCATATACCTCCCTTGTTTGCAATGCACTCTGTATGTTGCTTAGTTTATGGTGTTTTATCTTTGGATTGCGAAGAGGACAGCAACCCTCTCCAGAACCGCAGCTTCATGTTCCATATTCACCTTGTTATCTATCTTTCAGTCCCATCAGCTTTCAGTAGTATGATATGACAATAGCCAGCATAAGGGAGACCATCAGCCTTGTTTGTCTTTGCTGGGAGAAACATCTCTTGATCCACAGGCTGGCTAGTGCTACAGTAGAGTTAACAGTATAGCAAATATCCTGTACTCCAAGTTCATTCTGTTCTTCTGAGGAAAACCCTTTGTGTCTTTTATTAAACACCAGTTTGTGCCTTGCCATTCATGGGCATGCAAAAACAAGTGATGATATTGCACAAGCCCATATCATACTCAGCTGCAGACACTGTTGTAGTTCATTTGGAAAAACATACACCACATCTGGCAAAACTGGTATTCCTTTTATTCAAAACAATGAGCTACGGTTTGGTCTGACTCCTGTTTTGCTAAAGCTGTGCAGCTGTTAAATATAATGCATGTGAGTACTAAATAGTGCTTTCCCTGTGCTCATGTGAGCACATGCACGTGGGGAATTCGCAAGTCTTACTGTCTTAAAAGACAAAAGGGAAGCATTTGAGTTTGGGACAACACAAGAAGAACTTGGACGATTGGATGAATTCATGAGCAAGAGGGAAATTTTCTCTGCCGTGCTGTGAAGTGTGGCCAGATAGCCTTGGGCAGACTTGTCACACACAAAGAGGGAAAAACAATCCATCGCTCTTTGTCTCAGTCATAATTCTCATCTGGCAAAATAACTTTCACCAAATAAAATAACTTGTGATGCTGTTCTGTATAACCAGACCACACAAAGGTTACCCTCAAATACTACGTCTGACACCAGGTGGTGTATGAGATTAGCAAAATGCTGGTAGAATACACCCCACATCTGCCTTAGAAACATTACAGCCCCACTGCAGCTCTTCCTGGCAGCAGCGAACTCCAAAATAAACCATGCTGAACACGAGGAAATATTCTCCAAGATTGAGTAATACTCTGTGCACATTGCAGTTACATTCAACTTCTGACAGTGTCCTCACCAGGCTACTGCAGTGCATCTTGACAGGCTTGAGCGGTGGGTTCGTGCAAACTTCATGAAGTTCAATAAGGCCAAGTGCAAGGTCCTGCATCGGGGTCGGGGCAATCCTAAGCACAAATACAAGCTGGGCAGAGAATGGATTGATAGTAGCCCTGAGGAGAAGGACTTGGCTATGCTGGTTGGCCAGAAGCTCAGCATGCGCCAGCAATGTGCGCTCGCAGCCCAGAAGGCCAACCGTGTCCTGGGCTGCATCAAAAGAGGCATGGCCAGCAGGTCGAGCAAGGTGATTCTGCCCCACTACTCTGCTCTGGTGAGACCTCACCTGGAGTCCTGCCTCCAGCTCTGGAGCCCTCAGCACAGGAAAGACATGGACCTGTTGGAGCAGGTCCAGAGGAGGGCCACAAAAATGATCAGAGGGACTGAACACCTCTCCTATGAGGAAAGGCTGAGAGTTGGGATTGTTCAGCTGGAGAAGAGAAGGCTCTGGGGAGACCTTAGAGCAGCCGTCGAGCATCTGAAGGCAGCCTAAAAGAAAGCTGGAGAGGGACTTTTTACAAGGGTATGCAGTGATAGGACTAGGCATAATGGCTTGAAACTGAAAGAGGGGAGATTTAGATTAGATATTAGGAAGAAATTCTTTTCTCTGAGAGTGGTGAGGCCCTGGCACAGGTTGCCCAGAGCAGCTGTGGCTTCCCCCTCCCTGGCAGTGTTCAAGGCCAGGCTGGATGTGGCTTTGAGTAACCTGGTCTAGTGGAAGGTGTCCCTGCTCATAGTGTGGCGGTTGGAACTGTGTGATCTTTAAGGTCCCCTCCAACTCAAACCATTCTATGATTCCATGCTTGTATGATCTTGCTGTAAGGGAAGCAGGACTTGAGTTACCTCGACCCCAGGACCGCTCTGCTGGTCAAGTGCTCTTAGACTAGCAGCTATACTGTCAAAGTTGCCTTTATGCTGGTATAATAAAATCAATCCCTTGAGGAAAACAGTCTTTACCCTTAAAACATCAGTTTTTTCCAGTAAGAGCACCCATAGCAGGGGCCAGGACACCAATGTTGTTACGACCAAACCTCCACACCCAGCCCTGGTGTGACTCAGCAGACAGAGGGCATCATAGAGATAGATTTCACATGGGGTGTGCTTTGGCTGGAGTAAGACCCCAGGGAAACTATTAGGGCTATATCACTCCCAGGCAAACCAACTGAAAGAAAAAACAGATCGGTGCTGTGCTTTCTGAAGTCCCACTGAAATATGATCACAAATCCTTATCCTCCCTGCAAGTAGAGGTGCAGGCTGCCTATTCTGATCCCCCCTTTGCAGGCCACTACTTAATTTCTTTGCTTGAAATAAAGTCCAGGACAATAATGGGGGCAAAATACTCCATAAAGATGGGGCCTGCTGTCTTCATTGCTCTGCAGTTATCTGCCCTGGGACATCATCAGAAAATACCAAATTATAGACCCGGATTTCAGAATCTAAGCATGACATTTTTAAAGAAACCAAGTTCCTAGCCCAAGTAGCTGAAAAAATATGTTAGATGTGAACCTGTTTCCTTGGACTGTGTCCTGTAATCAGAAGGAATATTTTCTCCTTTAATCTCAGTGCGATCAAACCTTAAGATACAGTTGGCACCTTAATCATGACAAATGTCAACTCTGTTCTTTCTGTGCGGTCCAACTTAACAGAAACCTCACAATAGTTATTATTATCACAGGCATATTCCACTGCACCCAATTGCTTCTCATTGCATTCGCACATCCAGAAATCTCTGTCTCCCTCAGATCTCTGCGATGGTGCCATGAGCCTGCAGTAGAAAATACTGCACTCAACAGAAGAGGAAAGCAAAATATTTAGGGCAGCTTAGAATAACTCAAACTGAAATAAGACTTTGTTTGGCAGCCACATGTTGTTTTTGATTTTAATTTAATTCTGGGGAGGAAAAAAGAAAACCCTGTAATGTTTAAGATTTGCTCAGTCTGTGATCTGCTGCTTAGGTAACCTGGGTAATGCAGGTGTTTTTGTGGATAAACTAGGTCAAGTTTCTCTGAGACATGGGCAAAGCCTCAGAAGTTATTTAGTATCACAGGAGTCTGTGGCACTTCCAGGCACTGCAGCGAGGAGAGGACAGAGGCAGAGCCATTCTCATATGAATACCACAGCAGACAGTGCTAGTGGCTTGGGGAAAGGTCTACAGACCTTTAATTTGCATCTTGTCTGTCACCGTCCCTGGGAAATCTGCTGCTGAGATCTGAGGCAGGGTGCTCCCCTGAAAGAGCTACTTTGCATGTAGCAGAGAGCAATAGAAAATGAAGGAGGCTTTCACCAGTTCTCTGTCTGGGTTTCATGTGTCACCTGTTTAATCCAAAAACTAAGTGCAGCATGTAAAGCACCACAGAGCCCGCAGCGAGATGAAAACCAGCTTCTTCAAAATTAGTCCAGATACATCAGGCAAGGCACAGACCAGACAGGGCTACTTCCTCCATCAGAGGCATCTGCCTCTCCCCTGACAGCTAGCAGACCATCATGATACCATCTGGGACCTGAGCTCACGCTGCACGGCTGCAGGGCGGCACTAAGAAATCATTTCTGCCTCCTTCAGCCCAACCAGAAACCGCCCCGCTTCACCTCAAATGGTAAGCTGGGTCACAACGAGAACAGAAGAGGTCCTGACAGTATTTCCGTCAGGCTGCACACCCTGGACATGGCCAAAAAGAAAGCACTTTGAGCCATGTGGTTGTGGAGCAACCTGATTTCCTGACCTTCCCTGATCTCCTCCCTTTCCACATTACCTGCTTCCTTTCAGAGCAGAGCAGAGCAGGCCAGCTAAGCACTGACCTTCAGGTTTCACCCCAGCATGGAGGCAGAGGGACAGCAGAAGTCACCAGTGCTGCTGCACAGTCACAACACAATCACCTTCTTCTGCTTTTCTCAGCTGTAGGTGACATGAGACTACAGCCATCCCAGCCTTCTGACCGGATCTTGCAAGAGTGGCATGTCACATTTTGGCGCAGATATCAGCTGTGTCCACAACATCAGTTCCCCAGAGAACGTTGACATAGAGAATCCCAAGTGCTGGACCATGATAATTAAAAGATGGAGGAGCAAACTGGCTGCCAGGTGGGCCAAAGACCCTTTGTATTAAGTCACTGCTACTATCCCAGTGGTCTGCCATTTCCAATCCCTTTCAGGTGGTGATTGAAGGATCTGCTCTTGCTTTAGCAGCTTCTCCATTCACGACTCACTGATCCAGCTCTGCTGGTGATAAAAGATTTCCAGATAAAAGCTCCTTCTTGACTCAGCCCCCCTGACAGGAAAACAGAATGAGCCTGTAAGCATGACCCTTCCCTGCGCGCGTGGCACATGACTCACCTTCTTCACAGATCTCTTTCCCAGAATAAGAAAGAGGGAAAAAAAAAGTATGTAAAGCAAGAAGAAAACCTCAGAAACACAGCAGGAAAATAAGCAAGCACCAAAGAAGTCAAAACACCTGCTACAGACAGCTCTACAAATCCTCATTACAATATCGTCACATGAGGTTATTGTGAAGAAGCTTTAGCAATACAGACAACAGTATGGTGTGGTGTGAGTCAGTGATTGCAAGACGACAGTGAATCCTAGCATCCAGAAAATTGCTTTTAGTGAGTTATCCGTCAGGCCACATTCATGCTGCAAACATCTTAGTGACCTGCAAAAAGCATCCAATGGAGAGGGTAACTGAGCTTCCAGGTTTCGTGCCACTGCAGCCTATATCCTGCTAGTAGCCAAGTCAAACTCAGTTGAATACCTCTGCCGAGCCCCGGCTCAGTGCCTGCAGCCCTCACACAAGCAGCAGTCATGAAGAAACACATCTCACCAGTACTACTGCTGGCACTAAATTAAAATTTGGCCCCTGGTTTAGCCAGGCATTTATCTGGAAAGGAAGGGTGGGATTCATCCAAAGAGACGAAGGTAACTAAAATGTAGAGAAGTACATCTCAGCTTGACACTGAATCTCCTCTGGTAACGAAACAAGAGGCCCAATACTTGGAGGAATAATTTAATTATTTATTATATATCCACCCTAAAGCAGGCAGCAGATCTAGGGGAGCTCAGATGGCTGATGTTGATGTCGGCGATGTATGGAGGCCACCTGACAAGCTTAGGTGCAGATGTCAAACAGGAGAGGACAATTCCCATTCCCACATGCTGGCATACGCCGCAATACAGCTGGCCCATGAGGCCACTGATCCTCAGGCCCAGGTCTGCTGATTCCCTGAACAAAGTCAGCCACCAGACTTCCATTTAAATCAAAGTCACTGGAGAACTGGGGGAACTGAAACATGTTGCCAGACTGGTTGGATTTCGTCTGGTTTCATAATTTCCTAATTCTTCTGACACCTGAAGATTTTTCACTATTTTATTTCTTAAAGCAATAGGGTTTCCTCACCTTTGTTGGGGCTGTTATGAGATACCCTTTCAAAATCTGACATGAAAACAACCTGGATGAAAATAACATCAGTGGAAAGACATGGAGGGGAAAGAAAAGACTGTTCAGAAAAACAGCAAAATGGAATCGCCTTGGCAGCCCTGAGCTTTTTACACTTGTATTTGCAAAGATTAATTACCTGGTCAGTTCTGGAGGGCTGAACACATGGAAAGGGCTCTTTTTATCCCATACCAGAACTAAGTACAAATAAATGCCAGCTGTCCTTTATGTGAGACCCCCCCTCCTTACTCCCTCTCTGAGGAGTCTGCAGTGAGCAAACTTGCACCAACCACTTTCCTGCTGCAATGCCTTGGGAAGCCCAGCAAGGCGGGGAGACCAGACCTCTGGTGCCATTACAAAGGCAGAACATGTTGCGTTTATGCCCATGAGGACTACTCGCTAGACACCATCCCCACTCCCCAAGAGAGGCAACAGTTTTCGTCTAACGCTGCTGCCATGTGGTTTGCACTGTAATCCTGAAGCCTCCTCCAGCAGCTGAGCAGACAAACCGCAGGCCAGCCACCTTCTCTGTGTTTCAGTTTTCCTCTTAGTAGAGGGGATAATAAAATTACCCAGCACTCGGGAATGCTGTAGCTTTAATTCATTAATATCTATAAGGAGCTTAGAGATCCTCAGCCATAAGGGCTCTGGAAATGCCAGCGGAAATGTTTTGCATCTTGTTGCTGTGCTCCGACTTTCAAAATTCCCCTACCGAATCCACCGATTCAAATCATCTGAGTTCTGAATTTTCTGACTTGTTGAATTCGAATTGGCTTTTCGCAATGATGCGAGGAGTAAAAACGTGCTCTTTGTCAGGGAGAGGAGACAGGGAGCGGCACTAGGCTATCTGTATGCTGTGTGAGTCAGCCACAGTTTCTGCACCTGCTGTGACTTACAAGTCTGAATGCACTGAATGCACTCGGAGATGCTGGTTTTGCAAACAGATGGATTTTGTAAATCCCATTAATGTTTCTGTGTGTAAGAGGTTCCCAGCAGAAAAGAAGCATGTCCACGTGAGTATCGGATCCACTTACCGCTATAGATTTTAGAACAGTAGCTTCATTTTACTCAGGCTGGAGGTATAAATAGATTCATCATAGAGTGGGAGCCCTGGTTGTGTTTGTGAGAATGGTGACTTTCAGGAAATTAAATTTTAAATTAGCTGCTCTAAGTTGCAAGAAGGGGAGAGATGTGTGCCTCTAAAGACACATCGTCTCCGGAAGGCTCAGCTCAACCGTGCTCCAGCAAAATAACCAGTTTGGAGATAACAAGGGGGCTGCGGGCGCAAACTGCTTGTTGTGCTCTCCCTGAATCATGGGGTTTTATTCCAAAAGAGTTACTGGAATGTTTTGTTCTCGAAAGGTTTAAGCAGCTTAGGCAGGGAAAATTGCATAATCCATTTGCTACAGAAGCTTCAGTTTTTGACATGTACTGAACTCTTTTTGTGTCGTGCATATACAGTTGCCTTTTGCATGGGATGAGGCCAGAGAAATATGCAAGGAAGTCAAGCCCATTAAGAAGGTAAAAAGGGTCCTAGGAGCTGCTGTTGTGAATACAGGAGAAATGGCGGTGGGAGGCAGCAGAAGCACAGCCTCTGTGTCAGCAGTTACACAGAAAATTACTGAAAACCTTTGATTCACCTAGGCAGGGAGGCTGCCACGAGGCAGGGCATGCAGATGCCACACACCTGGCCATACACGTCGTCACCTACCAAATGCGCGGGCTGTCCCAAATTAACCAAAATACCCAGCAAAACAAGGCAAAAATGGACAGTGGCGAAAGTTAGGCGGTTTCAGCAATCACAGCAGGATGCAAATTGTCACCCCTGGAAGCGGCCTCTCATGGCTACGCAGTCAGCCATCATCGGTGGGCTTAAGCATGGCCATGGTTTGGAAGGAGGAGGTGGGAACTGCTGAAAACTAGCCCTTATGTATATTTGTGAAGGGACCCTCATACCAGTAGGTACTGAGGTGCTCAGGAAGGGAGGTGGTGGTCTGGCTGTGACCCCTTCACTGAGCGCAAAGGAGATGAGCAGAAGCTGCATTAGAATTTGGTGTCCAACAGGCTGAACCTAGCTCTCAGACTCACTTCTGTTTGCAGAGATGAAACAGCCCCGTACTTCCCCACGTTGCTGAGATCATCAGTTATTGAATGGTAGAAACCTGCTGCATACTCTAAAATCCTAGCTGTTATCAGAATTTATTATGTGGGCAATTAACATAGGCAATCCCATTACCGCTGATGGGATTTATCTCAGTAAATCTCACATGTGTTATTCTCCTAGAAAAATCAGTGATCAACTTTTTGGCTTGGCCTAAGTTTCCAAAGATAAATGTATTCATTCATTTATTACTGACCACACAGCTTGCAGCCATGTGGTGTGAGTATAAACCAGCTGAACAAAAGTCCAGTATGGGAAGGCATAAAATGTTAATGTAAAAAATTGATTGGTGATCCTTTGCAGCCAGTGAGATGGGTATTTCATTGACAGGTCTGACTATGTAAAATAGCAACTGTGCAATTAGCACTTAATGACTGGAGTTTGTCTCTTTCCCTTCCCAATCATTAAAACCATGTTGATCTGCTCCGAACATATTGATAAACTCTGAATATATAGGCAAGCAAATCAGAACCCACAACAGCCGACGCAGGCTCTGCTTATTTCTCTGCACTGACATGCAGTAATCCTTGCCAGATAAAGATGTCTCCAGCAGAGTAGGGCAGAGGACAGAGAACAAGGAGATGGAGCAGTACCTGAGCTGTTATCCCTTAGAAATACCGAGTCACAAGGTTACACCCATCCAGAGGAGAATGACCGGGGCGATACTGCTGTTGAAGCTGGGAGACGGTGATGTATGCAGCTGCTGAGCACATGGAGCAGCTCCCCGCTTGCTGCATGCTACACATAGCTTACACCCCTGAGTGTGAACATGAACCGCATGAGACTGCCACAGCAAAGCTCCACCTCTGCAAGACTCAAAACACTTCTCCAATCCATTCTTGGCCACAAAAGACTGGATTTGCAAGGTGGTTTCCTGTTTCTCTCCCCCATTACTTTCTGCAGTATTTCAAAGCCTGCAGAGCAGGACTGCACCTCATGCAAAAGGCCTGGTGTCTCTCTGCACCCTGTGTAGGTATGCCTTGTAGCACAGCTACAGCTCCTGTTTTGCTTTTGACTACGTCAGTAGCACTTCCCAGTTCTGGGAGATCTGACCCTTCACCACCACTCATGCTGCTACAAGTGGTCCTCAAAGTGGGGCTGTCAAGTCTCACGGCTGGTGTTTTCAAAGATGTGTAAGGGGGTTAGGTGCCTACCTCCTGAGGCTTTTCAGGAAGAGAGGCAGCTAATTCCTTTAGTTAAGCCCACTTGTAAGAAAAAGGGCTCTCTGCTCAAGGCATGTGGCAAGGATGCTATCAGGCACACTGTGAACTGACCTGTGTGAGCACGCTTATGCCCCTGCTCGTCACTTAGCCCAGGGCAGGATACATGTATGCTTTGTGCCAAAATAACTCCAGAGATTCTCACTCTTGTTCTGTGGGAGGAAAATCCCAAAACAGAACAAGCTGTAGATATGGATAAGTATTCATCTGGCATTCAAGAGAAATGCATAGATGCTTCTCGAGTTGGTTTCCATCTGTTAGTGATGATCCCAAATACTGTTACTGGAATTTGAACCCAACTGGCTAATTCATCCCTATTGCATTGCACCACCAATGCTGAAGCAGAAACACTGCTTCCTGACCTGGGTCTGCGTTACCAGGCAAACTGTCTGAGCGATGCACTTTATTCTGAGCAGGAACAGAGCCAGTGCTTTGAATCTGCAGGCAAATAATGACCACAGCGAGTAGGCCAGCAGGTCGAGGGAGGTGATTCTGCCCCACTACTCTGCTCTGGTGAGACCTCACCTGGAGTCCTGCGTTCAGCTCTGGAGCCCTCAGCACAGGAAAGACATGGACCTGTTGGAGTGGGGCCAGAGGAGACCACAGAAATGATCAGAGGGCTGGATCTCCTCTCCTATGAGGAAAGGCTGAAGTAGTTGGGGCTGTTCAGCTGGAGAAGAGAAGGCTCTGGGGAGACCTTAGAGCAGCCGTCGAGCATCTGAAGGCAGCCTACAAGAAAGCTGGAGAGGGACTTTTTACAAGGGCATGGAGTGATAGGACAAGGGGTAATGGCTTTGAGCTGAAAGAGGGTAGATTTAGATTAGACATAAGGAAGAAGTTATTTATGATGAGGGTGGTGAGATGCTAGAACAGGTTGCCCAGAGAGATGGTAGATGCCGCATCGCTGGAAACATACAAGGTCAGGTTGGATGGGGCTCTGAGCAGCCTGATCTAGTTGGAGATGTCCCTGGTCTTTGCAGGGGCCTTGGTCTAGACGACCTTTAAAGGTCCCTTCCAACTCAAACCATTCTATGATTCTATGATGCTAAGTAGGAGGGTGGCGTGGTCAAAGGGAGCAGTGCATCACTCCTGATCTGTCTCCGTGCTAAGGGATGCTCCTGCTAATGTGCCTGGGTGGACAAGCCAGACCTCACCATGTAGGTTAGAAGTAGTGTTGTCACACAACCTAGACATTAAAAAACAATATTTGTGTCAAGGGAAAAACCTACATTGGTAAATAAAAGAAGCTAAGACACTTTGAATGTTCTTAAGAGGAAGCAAAGTTCACATCCATTATGCTCTGCATGGCCAAACCAGAACAGCTTCATCCTTGCTACCTGGTGGCCCCCACTGTCCTCTGAGCTGTGTGGCAGCATCTGGAGCAACGCTGGTTCGGACAACCCAAAACCTCCAAGGGAATGTGCTAATTAACAATTAACAGGGAGCATCTCCAGCCTGTGTCTTAGCCCTGTTTAGCTCACCAGCCTAGGCGTAGTCAAAAGGTCTGACTCAGGAGTCAAGCCCTTTGGACTCAGGAGTCCAAAGCTGACTTTTCTCAGCACTGCGGATTGTCCTGAGCCTGTGAGTCTAAACTGGGAATTCCCAACGGGACCTGAATTCCCCCTTAGTTAGTAAGGGAGTCTGGAGACTGCATACTGTCCCACTTAAAGCCCATTTCCACTGGACAGGCAGCGAGCCCAGATGGCTGGCTTTGATATAAAAGATGTTTTCCTTATTTTTGTCACTCCCTCCCTTCTGCTCATATGTTTGCTTCACCCAGCTGTGACTCCCTCCTTATTGTAGCCTGACTGTGGCCATGTCTCCAGAGGACACAGCAGTACAGCCATAAATGTAGGGCTTAATACCCGAGTTTGATCCAACACACCAGAGCAGTACCAATCGATACCACAAAACTGGATACATGGTAAAAGAAATGGATAGAAATCTCCCTAAATCCGACTTCAAAAATCAGGGGAAATAACCTACTAAAGTCACTTTATTTCTGTTTTTTTGTTTCCAATTGATACTACCGTAGGAGGACATTCAAAAAATTGTAGGTGTCCTGCTGAATTAAATGTGGAGGCAACTGATGATACCATGTAACATTATAAATAATGTCATTCTAAAGCAGTTGAATTCATTCTTATAATGCTTTTTTTTTTCCTTAAAACCCTGGTGCCAAGCCCAATAAATTGATAGAAGACTCCCACTCCCTTCAGCAAATGTTGGATCAGGTCCTGTGGGATTAGCCCACATGAGCTTTACGGAGAAAGGACACGCACACATCAGTAACAGATTAATGAGACCATTTCTGTGACCAAGCATTTGCCGACAGGGGTTAAGTTTGCATGGCCAAGCACTAACAGACTTAAGTCATCATCTTAATAGCCTGCACATCCATTACACTGAAAGTGAAATGAGCACATCTGGGTGCCTAGAGATGAGAATGATTAATAAAAAAAAAAAAAAAAGGCAGACAACTGAGTGGGTAAAGTGAAGAAATAATAGGAAGAGTATAGGACTGTTGTTCAGAGAATCATGCTCAAACCTGCAGAGTTTGTGGATCTGACGAGTGGTGTGTGCTCTCGCATAAACACACCACACTGACAAACAAGCCCAGTGTTTGATTTCCATTTGAGCACTGGTATCAAAGCTGTACTGCTGACACAGAAGTGCAATTCCTGCTTGCTTTGGTAGGAGCTGCCCATACATGATGGAGAGCACAGTGTGAGCAGCAGGGTCTAGGTCGAACCACCTAACGAGAGGAAATTGGGAGCTAAGACTAACAACTGACTGCATGCACAGAGAGTGGGTTTAAATAAACATGCTTCGGTGCAGAGACAGGCGATATGTTTGGAAATCTAGACAGACTCTTTCTGCCGTCTGTGTTCTGTTTCTGAATCCAGTGCTATCATAATGAATAAGCTGTTTGCTCTTTCGACTGCACACCACATGACAGCTAGTTTCCATCCAAAAGCTTTGGCCCCTGCATGTAAGTTGATCCTGTAAAGTTAACTCCTTTGTTCAAGAGGTTAAGTATGTGATGTATCAGTTGGGCTTTTTGTGTAAAAGCCGCAGAGCAGTATAGTTACTGAGCCATATGTGTATTGCAGAATAATTTGTGGTAAAGGTATGTGAAAGAGCAAAGATGGATCATACAAAAAAAATGTAGGCTCCAGTTCAAGAAAGCATCCATTTAGAACAGAGCAGAATTTAAGCATACGCTTAACTCCCACTGAAATATGGTTTCTAATCACATGTTTCAGGTTAAGTGTGTGGTTAATGCTGGCCCCAATAGGGAGGGATTTAGACACATGCTTAAAACCTTTGAACTGGAGCAGGGTTACAAAAAAGCCTCTGGAGTCTGGGCTGACCAGGCCAGGAATCCAAACTTGCACCCGGTCTCTACCAAACATGCCAGGGAGACCCACAAGGGGAAGAAAAAGTCTGAAGAAAACAGCAGGATCATCTGGAGACACTTCAGAAGGCCAAAAATGTAAGCCAGATTTGATCCAAACCACAAGATGTGGCAATTACACCTCCCTGCGATGCAGCAGCACAGCCAGGAGCTGATGACATCTGGGGCTTCACAATTCCCATGTGGATGCCCTACTTACAGGCAGGAGGATGCTGAGGGCACCAGCCCTGAACTCACAAGATCCATTTGTTCTTTTGACTCATGTTTTGGACGTGACCTTGGGCTATGTTCCCACTGCAACACGGTGACTCTAGTATCTGTCCCAACCTCTCACGTGACAGTGGAGGACCAAGAGATGCTCTCAGACATGGGGGGCCACAGAAGATCCTTTTGTAGATGGAAAAGTACCTCCACCCTACATCCTGGTTACTGTCACTGTCAAGACTTTCCAGGGCGAAAAATGGGCTCCTGTGAAAGTAGCTTTGCCACAATGGAGAGTTCAGAATGAGCCATGAGGAAAAAAGGAATCTTCCTTGCAGAAAAGAGGACTGTCTTTGCATTGTCTTCTTCAGTGAAATCAACGTTGCCTAGGTAGAATGACGTCTCCTCTAACATCTTAATCCCTGCCGCCTACCCTGCTGGCAGTGGGATCATATGCATCTTTGGCAACAGACAATTGGCATTTTCAAAACATGTTAAATTCTTCCCTTCTGCTGCAGTTTATCTGGACACAGAACGCACTGACAGCCTCGCTCAACGTTATCATTTTATTAGAAACTCTTGAAGGAGCGTATTTGTCTTATCCCTTCAGCTTTTTGTTATTTCTTTCTGGTAGCAAGAACCAACAGCCAGCGAGGTACTTTCCAAAGAAAACAGAGGCACAGCCTCTGCCTTGCAGAGCCATCAATCCTGTTAAGATCCTTTGCAGTGTTGTGAAATAAGAGAATCAGAAATCTAAACCCACCATTGTGAAAATGTAAAGGTACTTTTAATATTTCTCTTTTATGTGTGTCTGTGTGTGAGTGTGTTTAACCTTTGTCTCTTTGATAAGGAATTTATTTCTTCCATGTAAATGGGTAGACTGGGAAAAGAAGTGCTCTCCTTGATTTCCCTGCCTTAATACCGTTCCTGCTCCAAGGTGGAGCATCGCATCAGCCACACTGTTAAATACCTAACGTGCTCTTTCTCCTCAGCAACCTTGGATTAAGCAATTCCTATGGATGTACGGGCAAAGCCTGGAACAGCACCAGCTCAAAGGGCTTGCAAGGATTGCAGGAGCACAGTCAGGCTCTTGTCTGATCTAAACTGACGGAGCTCCACTGTCTTCCTCAGAGCTCTGCCAACTCGTACCGGGGGGGGATCTGGCCCTCAGCCTTTAATAATTATCATATGCAATCAGAGGTGAAAAATGCGTTTATCACAAAGCAGAGAGAAACCCGTCAGCTGTGTCTGCTGCCAAAAGGGAAGGTGTTCCCTCAGCTCGGCTCAGAGGGGCATCACCTCGGTGGCACTGGGCACATACCTGCCAGGAGCGGGTCAGCTCTCACTGATGCTAACCGGAGGCAACGGAGACCAGACAGCTCTTTGGAGTCCCTCCCTGCCCAATTTTTCTGATGTCTGTTATTTAACAGGAGATCACGTCTTCCCTGTCGGTACAAATGGTACAAATATTACCAGCCAAGGCCAGGCAATGTCTTGCAGGAGCAGAGGGCTCAGCAGGCTCGGTTCAGACAGGATTTTGAGGACAAAGTTGGGCTTGCGGCAACTGGAGCTACAGAGGGGGCGACTGGGAGCTCTCCATGGAGTAGGGCAACATGCGATGAAGGTGGTGGACAAATTCAGAGCAATCGAGTTTCCCTGGGTTTTTCTCTGCCTAATTTGGAAGGTTTCACATGGATTAGGGAAGGATTTGTCAGACTGCAGTGCCAAACCAGTGTTTATCCACAGAAGCCTTTTTATTTTTTAATTGTGCCAGAGATCACTAGCTGGCATCTCTCCAAACCTGGCAAGTCAGTGGAAACGGAAGATTTATTCCCAGCCGTTATTTGACTGGGGGG
>Ga0065711_1002048_pt1 | contig 37058 bp, 24 predicted proteins | sample Hoacrofraction12_FD_59098 | JGI IMG/M metagenome (GOLD analysis project Ga0065711, IMG submission 59098) | Hoatzin crop microbial communities from Cojedes, Venezuela - Epithelial fraction 12 v2 (version 2) | ecosystem: Host-associated > Birds > Digestive system > Esophagus > Crop | place...
ACCTTTGTTATTGGCAATAACAATGAGCCTCTCTCCCCATTTATTCCTTGGCTGTAGGTGCATTTAATGAGGACAAGAACTCCCTTAATCACTCGTAACCCAAGGAGACCAGTGTAGAAATCAACTGGAATAAGAAGCTGTCCTTGCTGAGTGTTTCCCTGGGGAGAGGTCAGTACTAGTAGATAAGTTCACACTTTTTTGAAAGCAATGATCAGATTTAAGCATTTTCTGGCCATCAGGAGATGTGGTGAAAAAACTCTGCTGCCATGATCGAGGCAGACTGTAGAAGTATTAGCTGCATATCAAACTCACTCACTGACCCTTACATGACAGAAAAGAAACAGTGCTGGAGGGAAGACGATACCTTGAGAAAAGCAGGCTTCTTATTTCAACAAACATTTGAAAACATCTAGAATATGAAAGGATTGTCGTTTAATTTGCTTTTTGATGGCATATTGCTTAAAGGTTGTGATACTCTAGTCTGTAATTTCTGGTCACAAGAAACGACACCAAGATCCTGTGCTGCCGTCCCCAAAAGTGTGGTCCTGATGGTGAGACTGGCTGCCTCCCTTGGCGAAGTAGAGCCCCTGTTGCTCTGAGGATTACCTTTATTTTTTGCAGGAGTGAAAGGAAGACTGGTGCAGTGCATAAACTCCTGTGAAGGCTGATGATGGCAGTGGAATTCAGTGGCGTTCTTTCTGGGTGAAAACTGAAAAAAGTCTTTCAGTGAGGGCTGCTTAGCTGGGCTTGAGCTGCAAAGCACCCTTGGGCTCTGGAGATTTCCCAGAGTCTTCACCACAGATGAGATGGGTGCATGGTGAGTTCAGGAGATTTGTTCTTGATTTTGTTTAGGGTACGCACAAGAACGAGACACTTGCGCAGCCAACAAGGAAAGTAGATCTGGACAAAAATGGGCATAAGTTCCCAAAAACTAGCAAGTCAAGAAGAACTCTTACTCCTTCTCTGTCTATACCCGCAGGGAATTGGCAGTGCACCAGCCAAACACAGCTGCCCGAACGCAGCTCAGGGCGCATCTCTGACACGTACAAATATCACCTTAGGCCACTGCTGGAGCTGTTAGTCAACATAGGACTGTCACTTGGTATGGTGCTTATGGAGAACAGGTTGTGTTTATGTGTTTATCATTATATCGTCATACCTACAAGTTAAAAATTATTCTGTCTTGAGTTAAACACCATCTGCTGACGGCACTTGGAGAATGGCAAATACTTGAGAAGAAGGGGGTGAGTTTTTTCCGGTGACTTATACTTTGTTTAACGATTTACAGGAACGAAGCACAAAGAAAAGGTTCCAAATAAGAGCAGTAGCTACGTACCCTTGGCTTTCAGTGTTCTACACATTTGCCTGGCATCTTGTGTGGGGGAACACCTCAATGGCACACCTATGTTTTGAAAGTTGATAATACGTTGCTGAAACTTTCAGATGGCATTCAGATTTCAAAGCGGATTCAAGCTCTCAAATAGATGAGATGGGAAAAAACGGAAACTACGAAAGGATTTTAAATCTGCTGAAGATCTTGGTGAAGAAAGAAAAGAAAGAATATAGAACTTTCTAATGCATTTATTACTGACCCGAAATTTTTATAAGGCTGATTATTCTGTTCTAATTTTTCCTGATATCAAGAGGCAGCATTAAAAATTTCACTCTTACAACACAATAAAGGAATCCAAGAAGTAAAGCACCTCACAGAAAGTACTCCAAGTACCTCTGAAAAGCAAGAAAGAGTGATTTAATTACATATTTTAAAACTAATTTGCTGTGAATTACCATACTATTCTGCAGACAGTTCTCTTTAGTTGGTTGCTTTTGCAGTCGGAAACTTATGTTCCGGCATTGTTCATCTTTTCTTATAAAAAACAACCCCTCATTTTTTTGATGATTTTTTATACTGCTTTTTTTTTCTTTATGTAGTTTATTGTAACACAAAATAAATGGAAAATGTCACACCTTTCCAACAGAGTACTTTGTCATAACAGAACTCTTCTTGGAATTACTACGGAAAAGATGAGGATAGCAGTGAACTGATTATTTGGCACAATGCCTGGTCTCACAAAAGATATAGTTTAAGCTAGAATCAGGGTTTCTGGAATATTTTTGTCATCCGACCACATCTTGTCCCATCAGAAACTTCCTCACAAACACTAACCTGAAATAATGTCAGCATACATTGTGTTACTACTGCTTAAGTTTTTCCACCTGTCATTAGTCAGAATACGTAAGACACTTGAGAAATGAAATGACTGGTGAATTCTACCTTTCATAAATGTACTTAATCTATTTTTCTTATTAAATGGCTATGTCATTTAAAGTAAATTGACAGAATCACAGAATGGCTGAGGTTGGAGGGGACCTCTGGATGTCGTCTGCTCCAGTCCCGCTGCTCACCCCGGAGTGACCCCCAGGGTCACCTGGAGTAGGCTGCCCAGGATGATGTCCAGATGACTTTTGAATATCTCCAAGCATGGAAACTCCACAGCCTCCCCGGGCAACCTGTGCCAGTGCTTGGTTAACCTCACAGTGAAAAAAATATTTCCTGATGTTCAGCGGGAATCTCCTGTGTTTCAGTTTCTGCCCATTGCCTCGTGTCCTGTCACCAGACGCCAGTGAAAGACACCACAAAGAGCCTGGCTCTTTGTATCCTCCCCTCAGGTATGTATATACATTGTTGAGCTCCCCCCAGATTCTTCTTTTCTCCAGACTAAAAAGTCCCAGCTCTCTCAGCCTTTCCTCATAGGAGATATGCTCCAGTCCCTTCATCATCTTTGTTGCTCTTTTCTGGATTCTTTCCAGTACCTACATGCCTCTCTTGTAGTAGGGAGCCCAATATTATTATTATTAGTTATTAAAGTTATTAATTACTGTAACTGTGTACTTGAATGGACTAACTCTCCCATATTTCCTAGGAAACATGAATAGCAAAAGCTATTTGAACATGTGTGAAAACAAGATGTCCATGCTGTTGAGGAGCATTCTACTCCTCTGTCTTCACTATTGTGTACTGTCCAGACACACCTAATATCAAACACTGTGTGTCCCAAAGCTGCACTCTGATGAAGTCTTGTCACTGACTGGTGATCTCCACTGGCCTCAGTCTACATAACTGTGTTACAGCAGATTTATAGATTCGCTGTGTAGCAATGAAAAATACTGGTACCACAAGTTACATTTTTCTGGCACTGGAGCATCCACACAAATATGTTCAGGTAAGCCCTTAAGGATCAATAGACTCCCTAGTCTCTTCGTCTGAAGCCAAGATGAGCAAGCACGACAGAGCAAAGAGATGGACCAAGAGCAGCGGCAGCAGCATCAGAAAGTGCTGGTGAGTATCTGAAAAAAGTAACTTCTTGGGGGCATCTATGTCCTGGATCTACATCCTCATTATCCAGGCCTGGGGCTTTCTGCTTTCTAACCTGTGTGTGGGCTTTGTGTCATGTTTGTTGTAAAAGAAAGATAAACCCTAACATTTTTCCCCACAAACAGTGAGGTTCTGCCTCATTATACTTAGTGTATCCAAATGACAGATGATGTAGAGAGGACTGGAACACGGTGTTTTTTTTGTCCTGGCCTTAATGAGCATTTGAAATGCTGATGTGTAGGCAAATCTATTTTTGTTTTCATATTTTGCATATATATTACTGTATAATGCCTTGTGGGTGTAACAGGAATTTAACATCTAAATATTTTAATATTCAACAAATAGTGGTACATATAAAATAGAAGGAGGAATGATTTATTTCCCCTTAAAAGGTAGCAGTGAATATTAGTTTGACTTCAAGCAAGTTATTACAATGTTTGTACTAATTTGTCCCTCTAATTTGGGGTTGATAAATGTTAATTTTTGTCTTCAGGAAATACACAGCTCTTTGCTTGTTATTTTCATTTAGGAGGCCACTTCATCATAGTCTAAAATGATGTACACTGGCAGAAAGAGTTTTGATATCTCTGCAGTTTGGCAGTGAATTATTTCACAAGTGCCTTGAGTTGAATCAGCACAAACTCCAAGTGGAAATAACATGCTTGTTTTTAACATGCTGTAGTCAATCAGAGGTACACGGAGTCCTTAGCTGCGGTGGGCTGCCATGGCCTGAAGTCTTTAATCAAGCCTGTGTGTCCCTCTGGAAGACACGTGATGGCATGGCCTCACGACATTGATAATAGCAACCCAGCAATAACTGGATTATGTTCCACATCCTCCTTATGAAGACCAGAATACATAATCACAGAGATCCCTTCTGCTCTTAAAATATGTCAATTAATTAACTTACTGGTTTACTTAATTTGATTTAGATAAATTATAGAGATATTTCTATATTCTGAGAATGGGAGGGAAGGAGAGAGAGAGGTTTACAGTCAAGTGAGAAAGAGTAATCTATCAGCTAGTGCTATGCTAATTGTTTTTGCCCTTACCGTGTAGCAGTGTGAACATGACATCATTTTCACTGGGCTTTGTCATCCACCAAAGTTAACTAAAGACTTTCACTGACTCTGAAGGGCACTCGTGTCCTGGTGAGCCATCGTACAAGGTTTTCATGGGCACAACGGCATTCAGTAGGAATTGTGCTGGAACGAGGTTAGCCAGAGTAGCCAGTTGGTGCACAGCTCCTCAAGCTCAGTCTGCAAATTTTGTACCCAGAATTACAACTAAATAATGCAAGATGCTGCCACCATATGCCGTCTATATATAAAGGATGCCGAAAAGCAAGACTTCCATCTAGCTCTGTGACTACTGCAAAGAGCAACGAATATAGGGATAGAATTCTTTCAGATAAATTATATGGGTTAATGTGTTTCACAGGTTACAAAAGATTTTTAAAGCATGCAAGGCATGGTCTTAGCTTGCTAGTATTTAAAACACAATACACACTGAGCTCCTCCTGGATTTATTTGCTTTGCTTCCCACTCATTCTCTCTTATATTGGAGCAACAATTTATCATGAAATCTGCTTACCTTCCTCATTGAAGAGATTTCAGCTTAGCTCATTGTTACCTCACATCACTGTATTTTTCTCATAATGTCTTTTGATTCAGGTGATCCCTGCCTAGAAAGCTGAAACACTGCGATTTGTAAGTGGAATAACCTTTAGTTACGATGTTGCAAATGATTTTTTTCCTCTAAATTGATTTAAATAAACATAACTCAATTAATTTCTGTCTTGAGTATCTGTCAGTTGTACTAAGCTGATATTCTAATTTTGCTGTAAGGTCTATATTGTTGTTTACTCTCTTGACATAGGGGTTACTGGATGAAATGTTGTAGCTTGCACTCTGTGCAAGGAGAATCTCCCATCTGCTAGAAAACCCAGTCTGCTCCAGGTACTGACTCTCATGCCCTAGGTTTTTACTAGGGCTTTTTGCCTATACTGCTGGTTACAAATGTAGTAGTACTCTTACTTCAATATTTGTAGACACCTCCAGTTTTCATTTGGTGTATTTTGGTAAACTGCAACCTGCTTTGACATTTATTTTAGCAGATGATTGGAATACAAGACTATTCATTTGTAAGTAGACTTGCCTTTAAAATCCAGCGATTTGAGTAGAATGTAAAGACAAGCAAACCTTGAGATGTATGCAGTGTAATAGCTCCAAGACAAAGGTATGGTGTCCATGCATACACACTTATTTCCCTTTTCTTTCCTTCTGCTTGCCCCCCACCCCCTCCCCCCAGTGGAAGGTTTTGTGACTCTTGTTCCCTTTGGGACTTCTTTTCACAAAGTCCAGATTAAAACGAACAATTCAAAGATGACTTTCAAGTATTTGTTTCTGTTTATGGCACCAGCTGGGATGTAGTTCCTCTAGAGCACTGGAAGCTCATTCAAAGAGGAAAACATACTTTCTGAAAATTTTTGAAATATTTTTTATTGTTTGAATGATTTCCAGGTGATACATTTCACCAGATCTTTTAAAATCAATATTATTTTAATTGAATTTAATTTCCCTTCATCGCAGCCTACACAACTCCCAACAGAGGGCACATTTTTTTCACTGAGTGCAATAAAATTAACTAGATGCAGAGGGATTGTTCCTCTTTCTTTTCTTACTCTCCTTTTCACTTCTTAACTTTTCAGGATTTCTTCCACTTCTGGAAAGTCTTAGAGGAAGAAAGAGAAAATTTAAAGATGGGATTAACTGCCATTTTAGCATTCTTGAAACTGGTATGAGAAAGTTTTCAGAATTTCAGAGAAACTGGAGAAAGAGGAGTGAAATTAGAAGACAACAGGTGTTTGGTGGTAGACAAAGAAAACATGGAAAGAATAAAGAGAAATCCCATCCCCCCCAGCTTCATGTTTGGTTTTAAGACCTAATATTGAGTGAAAATAAAACTGCGAAGTTAAATGAATTGGAAATTTTTGTTTTGTTTTAAATACTATTGCTGAAAATGCCTGATGAATATCAAAATGGAGCTAAAGCCACCTAAATCACCCCTGATTTGGAAGTTTGCTTACAATTAACATGTGTTTTTTGCAGACAAAATTATGGCAAGATCCTTGCCTGCCTTTTGTGAAATACCTAAGCAGCTGAAACACTTAACCTATAAAAAGGACTGAATCTATGCCTTCATCCAGATACTCCCTGTGTATCCTGAGTGAGGCACCTTTTCAAACTCTGTTGGCATTCCCACCGTCACACATCTGGAAATGCACTAGGCAAGGGACAGGTTCAGAGAAGCAGATGTGAACAATCGTAACCAAGTCTGTTGGTCAGGGCAGGCAAACAGATATAGGTAAATTGTATATGCATTTTTTATATTAGACCATGGTTAAAAAACCAGAAAATAGTTCTGGGGCTTCAGACCAAATTTATCTGACTTTAAGATGTGTGTTTCCCCAGTTTTTCAGAAAAAAGTTTTGTCTTTGCATAGGTGGCAATGAGTCTGCCTTCCCTGGTGGACTGAGAAACCAGAACAAACCCGTCTCCTGGTTAAGGACTCACTTTGAAGTCTAATAAATCTGCTCTTGTCTACAGGGCAGAGAAGAAGTGAGCGGTACTCGCATGCTGAAGTGCTGCTGGCCATTCAAGAAGCACCCCAAGTGAGGAGGCAAGAAGTGTCTGTAAACTGGTGGTCCCCCAGCACAGTGCAGCTTGTCTCCTCGTTTGCTGGAAAGACATCTCCTGACAGAAAGCTCTTTAAGTTAGCAAGTTAAGGTAAGGTGGAAACAATGCCTAGATAACTTCAGACTAAAATGGAGGTACAGGAATGTAGCTGATTGGTCAAATGCCCGTAAGTATGTGGCAGATTTTGTGCCACCCCAAGTCTTTAAATTGGGACTGTGCCCTGTGGAAAGAAATATTCTGTGTGTGGGAGAAATCATCCAAGAGCTCCAGATCCTGATGCTTCAAGCTGCTGTGCCGTGTAAGAACAAAATGACCTAAGCAGATCTGACAACTGGAACTGAGATTTTAGTTAATAATGAATACAATTGCAGCGAATAAAGAGTTTATTTTATTGCTTTGGCTTTGAGCTCTGTCTCCAATATTCACTTTATGTGACCAGTCAGAAGCTGTTCAGGGCAAGCGCTCATTCTTAGACCTGCTGTATGGATTCATGGTTTCTTCTACCCCCACGGTTTCTTCATAGTGCTCTGCCATGGAGAAGAGCAGAGGCATCGTGCTGCTGGTGATATTCTGAAAGAGATTAGATGTGAAGGAGCTGTTAAAAACCTCCTGAGATCTTTCATATTGTGTGTATATTATCACTATAATTTTTGTGGAAGATGTAAAATTTGGGATGTAGATGAGGAGAACTAGTGCAGCATTAGGACAAGATGGAGTCCAGGGCCAGAGAAACTTACAAGCTACTTTTTTGTGATGGGCTGCGAGGTGGCAAGAAAGTCTGTTCTGCTTGAAAAGATTTAAAAGATTGAGAGTAAACCTTATTGGTTTCATACAACTTTTCTTATACTTGCTAAAGAGAAAAAAAAAACAAACTTGCTTGGATCAGTCTTAATGTTTGCTTGAATAAATTCCTAACAGAGTGAGAAAGCATTTCTGAGAAATGAGAAAAGGGCAGAATGGCAATTTTGAAAACAAAATTGCAAAAAAAGGTAATATAAAAGTAATGTACAATATGGTAATAGTGTGCTAAGTACGTTATTAGAATGCAAGAGTTGGGGGGAAACTAGATGTATTCTCAGGTCTATTCAGTTTAAAAAGAAACGCAAAGGTTCCGTAAAGAGTGTTAATGTGTTGCATATATTATCTTCTACCTGAAATGGGAATGCGAACGAATTACAAAGAAAGTTATTGTGTGACCAATTTATTTAAAAGAGCTCTTTGAGGCTGGTACTGTGGGCTGACTTGGAGCTTGATTTAGGGTGAGCAACCAGGACAATTACCTCCAAAGGCAACAAAGGAGCTTAGCAAGGTTAAAATGGGGAACATGAGAAGTCAACGCATGCATGGCTAAAGAGCATATGGCCATAACTTAGCCTCTTCATACAGACCCTGCAATTCTAATGTCAATTGTGAGCAGACTTACGGCATTTCTTCTGTTCTGGGACAAAATATTGTGTTTGTTCTTCTGTTTTTTGCTTTTTTGGTTTTCTTTTATTTGTATCATAATAGTTGTTAAAAATAAGGAATATCTCACAAGTGGCAAAACGTTTGTCAGGAAAGAGAGACTGTGAAAAACCTGAAGCTGGTACATCTCAGGGAGTGGGTCAACAGGGAAAAATGAGCTGAGGCTAGGAATATAGAATTAATCACATGGTGTTAGATCACATAATAACGCCTTTGGTTCAAATGAGTTCAGGGCCCTGACAAGTTGAGACAGGAGGCCCAGTGGTATAGCGGTGGAGGAGTTATCATCAAGACTTCCAGGTAAAATTAAAGGGTTAAAATAAAGGCATGGATGCTGTCCTGAAGCAAAACACGGTGTCTGAATCCTTGGAGCTCTTGTAAGCAAACATATGCTATGGTGGCAGTAGCTGGGTGGGGAAAACACATCCACTTCACCTGCTTTCAGCTTGAGGGTTTTTCTTTGTTCAGGTAGGCACTGGAGTTAGGTGAGTCTGGACTATTAAGAATTTTGTATTTGCCCCATTTCTCATCTTCTAGATGCAGCTCAGAGCTCAGAAGTCGATGCTCCAGGTGTTTCTCCCCTGCAGTCATCACTGCACCTGCGGTAGTCACACCAGATGGGAGCTCTTGCCAGCAATCCTGTGCCAGTCCTGATCACACGTGCTTTTCCAGGTTGCTGTAGACCATGTGTGCACACAAAGGTCTGCTTTGTATTATCTTGCCTGTTACAATAAAAGATAATTCTGATCATTCACTGGAATAAAAAAGCAGTTTGTGTATAGAAGTGTTTACTCAATTCTGCTCTCCATTCCTTAATGCCATACTGTTAGATACTGTAGTTGTTCCTTTTGTAACCAGCCCGATAAGCCACAGAGAATTCTGACATTAGGTAGCCTAAGTAGAAGACTCAAAGCAAACATCTTTAATAAGTTTAATTTCATTGCTGAAAAGAAAATCAATGCAGTTTTCCTTGAGATTGCTTCACAGATTTTAGATTCAGGTGATTTTTAATTTATTTTTTTGAACTGTGAACAGTAGTTCTTTAAACATGAAGCTCTGAAACACCAATTTAACCACTGGGCATTTCTCGCACATTGCAAGCCATCTATGACTCAGAGTGCTTGGACCGACTTTGTTTCGGTTACTCCTTGTACTTTGGTGAATCTCACTTAAACGTTTTTATTGTATTCCTTCAGGTCAGCTTACTGAAAATGAGGGACCAGATTTTCCCCCCTGGCAGAGGATTTGGTGCCCTGGGATAGCAGGAAGGTGTCAGTGGAGGGAGGAGGTGAATGGGGACACTGCTCTGAGTGGCTCAGGTGGGTGATGGGACCTGATACTGACAGGGCTAGATGGCCACCTCCACACCTGCAAACGGAATAGGGCTGTGATTNGATGGTCTGTACAGAACACCTGTCTCTATTTAATTTAAGGGTGTGATTGCTTTATCACACCACAGAAAATTTCCTCACCAGCTTGATCTCATTTCTTCCCACCACCCCAGATCCCCTTCCCTCTTGCACCCAGGTGCACTTGGAAATTTGCTGTTCAGAAAAAGCAGCTGAGGCTTTGCAAGCACAGCCTGGTAGAAACTCATGNAAAAAGCCACTGTAGATTTTAGTGATATGTTAGTTTTACACTTTCTAACAGGCATTTGCCAAAGACTGCAATACTATTGTTAACTTTCTAAGTCTTCTGCAGCCGATGGTGGCAAAGAAAATGTAACCAAAAACCTAGAAAGAGATGCTGCATTCCCAAGTAACTGCAGTGCCCCTGAACTAGCATATGTCTTAAAAACAGAACTGAGCTCTGCTTACTCCTGAGATAGTCATCCATGCTGAGGTATTCAGTTGCACAGATGGGTAAAAGTAAAATGGAAGCTTGCAAAATGAGATTTCAAATACATAAACAGGTTTCTGTCGATGGCAACCTAATAAAGGAGGTAATTCTCTAAACATATTGTTCCCATTTTGTTTCTAATTACAGTGAACTACAAGGTTAGTTTTGCTCTTTAGGTGCACTTTAATTACTCTCTCAATGTTGACTTTCTGCATTATGATTCCTTTAACACGCCATAGGAAACAGACATTTAATTAACCAGATGTCACTCAATAAATCTTAACTTCTGCTCCCTGAATCAGAAAAGCCAAAGTTAACAGGCATAAAAGGGCCAGGGCTTCAGAAATAATTTACTTTTTATGTTTCTTTAGGTCTTTGCTATAGTAAGGAAAATGTCTGTAATGAAGGAAAATTAAACTGATGTTTGTAAGCATTTAATTTAATGAAAAATAGTTCTACAAAGTAAAAACAAGATTCTAACATTATGTAAGTGTTGATGTTTCATAACATATAGGAAAGGCAACTGACAATGGTTAGGTTGGCAGTGTGGTAGGACTACAGCCTGACATGTTGGCTCACTTGTACTTCATGTCATCTTGTCTATACTTGTTTAAAATCTTTGGCTTTTTGGAATTGTTTTTTGTGTGTAGCTCTGTAAGCTCATAGTCCCTGATCAGACCATCATAATACTCCAGAAACATGTAATAGTAACACACAGGACATGTAGCAAAGGCACAGTGAGACAGGTTCCCAACATGACAGCTGAAAGCATCTCCTGGCTTCAGAGAAGGAGGGCAGAGTTTGGCCTCCTGAGACTCTGCTGACTCTCCCAGCAGACCTATACAGAGACCTGGTTTGTGCCACACAGCATCCGTCATGGTATCTGTGCACTGCATCCCTATGCACCCATTAATCCTCCACTTTGCGGTTTCTGAACATTTCCAGTAGCCTTAAGGTCAAATGAACACAGCCTGGTACTCAGGTTGGTGGCAGCCAGAAGTGTTTTAACAGCTGGATGATCTCTTCAGATGTGTTGCTCTGGGGTAGCTAGAAAAGTTGCTGGGGCTCTCCACAGTAACTCACAGCAGTAGAGTGCCCTTTTCTGACTTTCTTTCCTTAGGGTCAATGTCTTGTCAGAGACTTCCTCACACCGGACCTCCACCCTAGTCCCACTTCTTAAGTATTCATGTTTCAAATTATAGGAACATTTTTACTATAGCCACATCATTCTTCCTTTCTCCATTCCCTCTACATCGTCAGTACTTATAGCCTTCCTTTGCAATGTCACTGAATATGGCCAGAGTCCCATAAAAGAATACTACAGGGCACGTTCTTCCATTAATAATTGCAGTGCAAAGCTCCTATTAAAATTAATGGGCACTCCATGTGCACTGGAGTGTAAAAATATCCCCCCTATTCTCATATGCTATTTTAGTCTTTCTTTCTAACCAATGTTTCCACTTCCATTACACCTAATGAATGCTGTGGGAATACAGTTCTCCCCCTGAGGTTAGTGGCATCAAAGTTGTTCCTCAGTTTAAGATTCACACTGCCCAGCCAGAGTGTCTTCAAAATGGAACCAGGTACATGTTCAGCAGCTCTTGTGAGACCGTGTTTTAGCATTTTCCAAGAGTGATAATATATGATAATAATACTCAATCTTTTTAGAAACCAACCCAAATGCAAAGGTAGTGACATCAGGGATTATGCTATTCCTGAAAGGTAACTATCAAGGATGAATTGCCTTTCCAGTCTTGGTCTTTGCCTCTTTTGAAGTCCAGCCTACTTTTTGGCGGAACGAGGACAGCTTTTTAAGGTTGGCCTCTCAGCTGCAAGTTACTTTTCTGCTAATCTGGTAAACAAACTGCTAGTTCTCTTCTTGCACTTCCAGAACAGATCTTCCCACAAGTTCTCTGTGCCCTGCTTGGAAATAGCAGCAGTCAATACATTTTATAGACAGTATGATTCCATCTTCCTCTCTGGAGATATTCAAGACCCGCCTAGACGCGGTCCTGTGCAACCTGCTGTAGGTGACCCTGTTTCGGCAGGGGATTGGACTAGATGACCCACAGAGGTCCCTTCCAACCCCGAACATTCCGTGATTCTGTGATTCTGTGACATAAACAAAGAAAACAAGAAGAAAATAAAGTTAATTTTAATTTTGCTTGTGGATCTTTAAAGCTAGCAAGTTTTATAAAGCTTCCAAAACCTGGGGAGAAAATATCGCATAAATATTTCTTTTAAAATGGGATTAAAATTTAGTCATCCTCAAAACATTTCACATGGGCATCCACAGCCTTAACACAGCCCATTTAGCAGAGAAAACCCCATGCTTCAAAAAATCTTTGAAAAAGATTTTCCTTAATTATTGAAGAGAGCACATTACAAACACTCCCATACCTCTGCATTTATTAGTGTGGAAGACATGAAACTTCTTGTGTGATCTCCCCTGCTCTGAATTGTCCGAAGGCAGCTGTGGCCACAGTGAGGACTTGGGGAGAGCTGCTCCCAGGAGAGCCTGCAAACCCATGCTGCAGACCTAGGAGGCTGTGGCTGCTGGTGCAGTGAGAGTTAACGCAGAGTGGCACTGGCTTTGCCCTTGTGCTGGCTGCCGGTGAAATGTCGGAAAATTGAAAGCAGGGAAGGAATCACAGGAGCACTGTTAGAGCTGTTTTCTGGCCTCTTGTAGAAGGATGAATTTCACCTGTCCCGTGGCTGCAGCATGGTGGAGCCGTGGGCATGCACAGGCAGAGCACCTGGCGTGATTCCCTGTGTGTTCCCAGCTACTTGTCTGTGCAGGGGAGGCAATGAGTTGATCTGGGACAATGGACCAACGTGAGGCAGCATGGCTGTCTGAACTCCCAACCCCTTCACAACAGTGTAACCCAGTAATGATCAGGAGCTCTTCTGGTGGGACTTTCGGACAGCCCCGAAGACCCCGCAGGCAGCTCTGTCTGTGCCTAGACCAGTGGGTAGGCTGGGTACCCAAAACTGCGCTCTGCTAGGTGCAGCTTACCTCTAAAAATTACGTTGAAACTTTCTTTTTATTTTCAGCATATAAAACCAAACTGCTCCCAACTGATCAGAGTTCCCTGTTAAACTCAGGATCAGCAGTACCACTTCTGGACTGGAATTTCCTACCCAAACCGTGTTTCTTGCTTCCACCTGTGCCTAAGCTCTCCTAAAGGAAATAACTCCTTAGTTGCTTAATTGAGCTCTGAGTTTAGGAAGGCATTACCCATTTAGAAAGCCTCCAGTGAATTCCCATTTGTGCTAAATTGACAGGTGACTCATCACCACCTTTTAAAGACAAAAAATCCTATAACAGTACTACAGTAATAGCTTCAACAAATTAAAGTGAACAGTATCAGGTAAAACAGCCATTCAGTGATGAAATGGCATTTCCCAAAAGACAATTTTTGGGCACCACACAATAGCCTATTTCTATGAGGGTCCATCTTCTGTGAGAAGCTGCTGAAAGCAGCTCCCATGTCCAATAGAACATATGCCAGCCAGCTCCAAGACTGACCCGCTGCTGGCCAAGGCCGAGCCCATCAGCGATAGTGGTAGTGCGTCTGTGATAATATGAATTTAAGAAGGGGGAAAAACTGCACAACAGCAGCTGGAAGAGAGAAGAGAGAATATGTGAGAGAAATGATTCTGCAGACACCTAGGTCAGTGAAGAATGAGGGGGAGCAGGTGCTCCAGGCACCGGAGCAGAGATTCCCCTGCAGCCTGTGGAGAACACCATGGTGAGGCAGGACCCTGCCTGCAGCCCCCATGGATGTCCACAGCAGAGCAGATCTCCACCTGCAGCCCGTGGAGGACCCCACGCTGGAGCAGGTGGATGCCCAAAGGAGGCTGTGATCCCATGGGGAGCCCATGCTGGATCAGGTTGCTGGCGGAACTAGCGGACCCGTGAAGAGAGGAGCCCACACTGCAGCAGGTTTGCTGGCAGAGTTTGTGATCCCATGGGGGATCCACACTGGAGCAGCCTGTTCCTGAAGGACTGCATCCTGTGGGAGGGACCCACGCTGCAGCAGCATGTGAAGAACTGCAGCCCATGGGAAGGATTCATATTGGAGGAGTCTGTGGAGAACCATCTCCCGTGGGAGGGACCCCACGTTGGAGCAAGGGAAGAGCATGAGGAGTCCTCCCTCTAAGGAGAAAGTAGCAGCAGAGACAACATGTGATGAACTGATCACAACCCCCATTCCTCATTGCCCCTTGTGCTGCTTGGGAGGAGGAGGCAGAGAAACAGGGAGTGAAGTTGAGCCCAGGAAGAAGGGAGGGGTGAGGGGAAGGAGTTTCAAGATTTGGTTTTATTTCTTATTAACCTACTCTGATTTGATTGGCAATAAATTAAATTAATTTCTCTCAGTCAAGTCTATTTTACCTGTGATGGTAAAGAGTGAGTGATCTCCCTGTCCTTATTTCGACCCATAAGTCTCTCATCATATTTTTATCCCCCTGTCCCTTGAGAAGGGGGAGAGATAGAGCAGCTTAGTGGGCACCTGGAGTCCAGCCAGAGTCAACCCACCACAGGTGTTAACCAGGGTATCAAAAGCAAACAGGAAACCCATTCTGCCTGAACTGACCCCAAAAGAAATGAGTGGAGACATCACGGTTGCTTGGTCAACCATGTCATGGGGTCTCCCCTCCCTCCTGAAAGACTGTTTAAGAGATGCCTCTGAGCCAGAGAAGGATCTAGGTGACAGTCACCAAGCTGGGTATGAAAGCTTCAAGGTAGTCTATCAAATGAGACTTCGGTTCCTTTTGTTTGCCAAGTCCCAGATCTCATCTCCTTTTGGTTTCTGTTTCAAAAGGTGTATCTGACCAGCCCAGTAACAAATTCTTCTTACACGTCCTAGGGCTGACATGAGCTCTTTTGTGCTCGGAAGGGACAACTGGGCTTTTCTTCCTCCAGCAGTGAGTCTTCCTCTGGTGAGGGAAACTGTCCAATATGGAGATGCTTTTTTCTGTCTTTGGTGTTGATTTTCTTGTTCTGCTCTTTTTGTGAGCTTTTGTCTTGCTTTATCTTCAGAGAAACAGAACCTGTCACAAATGACATGAATAACAGTAGCTTCTGTGCATCTCAGCTGTTTCCCTTTATCCCCAAAGGAGCATTACCCCCTTCTTCGATAATATCTGAAAGATTGACAGTTTCAGTCTTTAAATCTTCTCTGTTTTGGTTGTTTGTTTTTGTTTTTTTTTAAATACACCTCACCATATGGCAGACTTTATGGATGAGGATGTGATCTCATGTGAAATACAAACAGTATTTTGAGTACTGCCTAGTATTTATTCATCAATCAGTTCTTTTTCAGTGGCCTCTCCTAGTCATGTCACTTAGACTGAGTCTGAAGAGCACTCTGTTGCTCCAGTAGACAATAAACCAGTAGAAGATTTACCCATATGCAATTTCTTGAAAATTGAACAAGGAAATAACATTGTCTTGTGTTGTGCTTTGTTTAGAAATGGGCTAGTGCTGTTACATATTTGAAATAGATTCTTGAGCACTCAGGCAGGTGCAGGAGATCGGGAGAGCACCTGGTCAGGGGAGATAGCAGTAATTGGAATTGCATTTATTGAGTCCTCTGTGTGTTGCCTGACGGGAATGAATTTTGCCAAGAAGCACAGAGTCATTCACCTTTTTCACCAAGGCCAACTGCAGAAACATCAGCAGTAGTGGCATTGCACCTTTCTCTGTTCCTGAATGGCCACAGCGGTCGTTTTCTCTTTCAGATTATTAATTATCAGTTGCCATTTCAGTCATGCTGGGTAGGAAGCTGCAGCTGTAATTAGTGGCAAATTTTTCATTAACAAGTTAAGTGCTTCTTATTAACAGCTGTTTGAGAAATAAGCCAAGATTGTTTAATGGGTCCCTTGGATCTATAATATATTAGACTTACATTCTCTGTCTTATTGTGAATGCTGCTATCACATCTACGCACATGTCTACAACGCTGTATCTCCATAAAAAGTGTAAGGTCTTGTTATATATATCGGCATTAAAAGGAGGATTTATAAGTGATTCATATGAATCATCCCATAGATAATTTAATTATTGAGCTCCTATATGTTAGTACTGGGACCTTAGGAACAGTTTAACCTAAAAAATATTTATGAAGACTTGGGGGAAGAATAAATACAGAAATCAGGCAGTGCTTTAGCATAGAAATACATCATTTGTCACTGAGGAATTAATGTAATTTAACTTTCTTATTGATAATTGTATTTATACAATCTAAAAAAATCAGAAAAGTATTTTGCTACAGATAATTATTAGATTATATTTTTCTCTTCCATACAGTACATAATGTCACGTTGCATGTTTGGGGTGTCAGCACAGTCCAAGGATCATTCCTGACAGGAAGGTTAGGTGCACCCACCTGGTTCGGAGGTGACAGCATAGATGTAGGCCACACTATGCCAGAGGGCATGAAGAATTAGAAAAAGGCACGCTGCATTTGGTAGCAAAAATATAGCTTTACTTTCCAAGTCTAAGTCTATTTCCTAGTCATTATTTTTATTAATAGGCTTACTTTGAGAATTTTCGAAAGCTATACCAATGTTTTCTATGTACTTGAAAAACAACTGGCAAACCCATTGCTATACCCAGAAACTACTTCTGCTTTGCTAATGGAAGTTCGAGACCTTAAAGTTATTGCACGGATCATCTCGCTCTCTTAAAGAAAGGCTGATGAGTAACTACAAGTTTCGCATTATCCATTTGAACACTGAGATATTTAAAATGTCTGCCTGAGAAATATCTGTTCAACTTATGTATGTGCTATACAATTCAAGACAGCTCAATGTCCCCTTTACTCATGCAAGCACCACTTTCTCCTTTAGTTGAAGACATGTATGTTTCCAACAGGAAGTGAACAGCCACTTCTGGAAAACCCTGTCTTCTCATGCCTCACAGAGAATGGAAAAAATTCACCCTCATGTCTCATCAAAGTGCTACTTCAAGTAGGTCTCGAGTGAGATTCAGGACACTTGCCATAGGTGAAGGTACCTTGCTGGTTGTATCTACAGCTCTCCTAATCTCTGCAGATCATTTGTTGTTTACAAGGTGGCAGGGAGCAGAGGAGGTTATTTAGTAGCCTGGTTAATTTAGTGAGGACAGTATGAAACTGATACTTCAGTTTATGTCTTTTGCCAGCAGAGGAAAAAAAGACGTGACAGGACATCAGCTTCGCTCCAAAGCTTATTCATGACACGCAGGAGAGAAAATTGTGTCTGTGGTCTGCTGCAGCAGTTGGTGACACTCTGAGATACAACATTCAGAGGGACAGCGGTCACCGGGCTGAGCAAAAGTTCCCCCCGCTCATGGGGTCATTACATGTTATGAAAGATGTTTGGAGCCAGGGGCTGAAGTGGGACTTCAGAAAAATTGTCTGAGTGTTTGTAAGTACCGATATGTGGGAGACAAAACCATGGCACACCATTCTTCCAGCCCGTATTTTAGTGTCCATAAATGCTAATCAACATTAGCATTTAGCATATGTTAGCTCTTTACAGAGCTAATATACTAGATTAATACACTAGTTACGGCCAATTGTTCTGTGTGAAAAAGGTGGCTAAATGGATATCAAGATGAGCAGCACCGAAAAAAAGGAGAAAGTGTTATCCTTTCAAGATGGCTTTGAATTGGTAAGAACCCCCTGACTCCTGTGCTGGCCCAGTCTCCCCTCCAGATGATCTGACCTTTCAGACAGTCTTGTGCTTCTTCATTCTTCCCAGTCTCCTCTTCTGCTCCTGCCCAGAGTCTCCACTCTCCTCACACCCACACAGTTATGAATGTGAAACACACTGTTGCCTCTCTCTGAAAACTGAATACTCCTTCCTAGTGCTGCTAAGGCCCTAACTTAACTCCAAAACCCATGACAGCATGCTAGTAGATAATATCCATTATTTTTATATCCGTGCCTTAGGGGCATTCTTTGTCTTGAACAGGACATTTTTCTGATGATCTGGCTAGAAGTTATTCTAATTGTGAACAAGTTTTGACAAGTGTCATCCTCTCAATTCAGTAAATCAAATCAGCCTGTAAGGCAGTCACCTACTGCGTGGAAATATTGTTTGCAACTCCTCTTCATGCACCAATACCGCATTATTTGACATATTACTAATTGCAGGACCTGGAAGATACTATAGGGCCAATTGTGTTCAACAGGTCATGCTTGTCTGTTTTTATCAGTATCACAATTAAGGATGAGCAGACGTTTCCAACTAAAATAAAAATAGAGTGAGAACCTTGCCCTCTTCTCAGATGAAGCCTGTCTTGAGTTTTGGGAAGATTTAGCCAACCTTTTCTCATCCATTTTACAGTTTTGTTTTTCTGCATGCCCTCATTATGGGCAAGAAATGCAAGCAAAAATATTAAAACAATTCTCAGATGATATAAGGGAAGTATTTGTAGGCTGGACATAAAAACACTAAAATAAATAGGAAAACGGAGCTTGTTCCTTGAAGATGTAAATAGGGTTAAATGGCTGGCTGACAGAAGTAGAGACCTTGTGCTATTCAATGGACACCACCTTAGGTTTTGGCTCCTTTTTTGTAGTTTTTGTTTTTGTAGCTTTTATTTAATCTTTTAAAATTCTTGCCTCTGTTGCTCTTTCCAGGGCTTCATAGTGCTTGTGGATACCATTCAAATATTGAGTTTCAGAGCTGTACAGCTTGTGTGCACAGCCCAAGCCCACCCCAAGCTCTGTGTATCTGCGTGCACAGCCCCTGCTTGCACCAGTCCTTTCCTGCTTCAGGTCACTGCTCTTTTAGCTCTGTGTGTGGTTTACCATTTTTCATCTTGCTTGCTTTAAGCAGCCTAATGTTTTTTCCCAGGTAAATTTCTTTTGGTTTAATATTTATGCTCTTATTTTGCTAATCCTTATTATATTATCATCTGAGCATAACATGGTTTTGCTATCTTCTCATCTTAGCACTACCTATGCATGTAATGCATTTTCTACATCACCAACAAAAATTCTTCACGAGGGACTGGTAATATTTATAGAGGTGACTAGGAAGAGAAACAGACTTTCTGACTAGCTTTAAACTCCTACGTTTTCTTTCTCAAATCCATCTCTGATCCCATTAGATTTGAAATATGATTATTAAGCCTATAGGTTCAAAGATGTCTCCAGAGATTTTCTTTGGGTTTGCTCTCTTAAGAGGATCAAAATCTAGACTTTTAAAGGACTCATGCTTTCTTGGAAATATTGTTGTATTCAACAGTGATTTTTTTCTGTATGTCATCACACAGCTACTGACATTTTATCATGAAAACTATTTGTTATCCCTTGTAACAATTCTTTAATCTCTTTGTAACAGATTTTTTCATCTGCTAGACAATCCTGATGTAATTTTTTTTGTAGATTTCATACCACTTTTTCACATGTTTTGCAAATCATAATAACCCACCTACCTTATTCCTATTCTCCTTTTATTTTCACAGTTTCATTAAGTATGACAGTCAGAATTCTGGCATTATTTATTCCTTATAAATTCACTCAAATTTTTATCACAGATCACGTTATCTTCAGTATAGCTAACTGTGTATTAAACTTGAAATGAAGATCTTGATTATGACTTCTGAAGTTCCATCATTGCTGACCTAGTAGATAATAAAAAGTTTTCAAATTGGAAAAATCTACACTTCACATGTATGTATGTACCAGATGCTATTATTTTGGTACTAATAATTTGAGCCTGCTAAAATGATGAGAAATTGATTGTTTCTCACGTTTTGTGATTTTGAAGGTTTTGCGCAATGCTTTTCAAAAGCCGCAACAGGAAGAACCAAGCAAACAGTGAAGGTATGTGAAGCAGGAGACGCAAATCAAGTGTTAATTTCTACTGGATGGGAAGCTGCTCTCTCTTTACTATATAGTGCTCTTGTGCTGGGTCAGAGGGACTAAGAAGATAGGCATTCATAAGGAAAGGATAACTAACGCAGGGTATTCCAACACAGGAAGGGAGAGGAAAGGAAATTAGAGCCCCCAGGTCTGCATCTGCTGTCTGATTCCCTTTACCCTCAAAAAAGAGCAGACACCTATAACAAGGGGAAGATTGAGATGAAGCTTGAAGTGGCCAATTTTTAACGGCTTATCCTACAGGGTTCTTATATTTCCTCATCCCTTTTTCTTCGTGTTTGTGTTTTTCTTCATTAATTGTTTTCAATATTCCAATTAAACGTCTAGCATTTTCCCATGGCAGAATAAACTCATTATTTTGCACCTTTAAACATAATTTGCAAATAAAGTGTTGTATATGTAATCTGATAAGCACATTCCTCAGATGTCAACTGGTCAGCCAGTGTCAGCTGGGGAACTCCTGGGCCAGTTTTTGGTGCAGGATACAGCCATTCTCTGGAGCAGGGCATATCTTTGACACCGTTCATCAAACACAGAGTGCTAGGACCCAGTTAGGGGGCTTTAACTAGCACTGCTTTGGCACAAAGAGTAATGGGTATGAAATTTCACTTGACTCAGTGTCCTGGTTTCAGCTGGGATAGAGATAATTTTCCTCCCAGTAGCTGCTGTGTTTTGGATTTAGTAGGAGAAGAATGTTGATAATGCTGAAATTTTCAGCTGTTGCTAAGAAATCAAGGACTTTTTCCAGTCTCCCATGTTCAGCTGACAAGCAGGTGTGCAGGAGCTGGGAGGGAGCACAGCCAGGCAGCTAGCTCAAGCTGGGCAATGGAAATATTCCATACCGTAGATGTCATGCTCAGTTTATAAGTGGAGGTTTGCTGCGGGGACAGGAGTCTTCTTTTCCATGAGTTCAAATCCTGTCTTGTCCAGAAGTTACAACTTTTAAAGGATTTTGGCCTTTTTTTGGTGCAGTTCCATGAAATTCATGAAATCTGCAAGTTTCAAGATCCATGATAACTGCTTGGGGACTGGCTATGCAATTGGTCAACGGGTGGTGAGAAAAAAATTTGTTGTTTGTTTTACATATGCATTATTATTATTATTGGTTATTAGTGGTAGTATTCTTGTTAGCAAGAGTATTAGTATTTCCTTTGTTAACTTATTAAACTGTCTTTATTTCTACCCAAGAGTTTTGCCTTTTGTCCATTTCTCCTGCCCTTCCTGCTGGGGGGGGCAGGGGAGGGGTGAGCGAGTGGCTGTCTCGTTTGTAGTTGCAAGCTTTGGGTTAAACTATGACACTCAACTACAAACCTCTTGTCTCAGGGCTGTTGAAGGGATTTGCACAAGCAGGTGACAAGTTTGTGGCTTTTAATTGGAATTGTGCAACTATACAGAACTGCAAAACAGCCTCTGTGAGCCAGGCATTCACTTGATCTGCAGTAAGGGAGAGAGGACAAGCATTTACGTTGGTTCAGTTCACTTTTAGCACAACAGAAACCATGAATTATGTTTTTCCAGGTCACTTTCTAAATATACACACTTCCCTCGTTACTCTCATGTGCATTCCCTGGAGGTTGTCTGCAAGCTACCCCCTCACTCCGTGATAGGGCAACAATGAGGGCCATGTGCTGTGGTAATATAAATAAAAGTATATCTCTCTCTATCCCTGTAGACTCCTAACCCAGATCCCATATCCTGCTTCCTCTACTGCAGTGATCCTATGCTTCTAATTCCCCAGCCTCCCAGATGCAGATGGGGACATACTTTTATAAAGTCTCTGCAGGTCATCTGAGTTGCTGGTCACACACATGCAAGGTAGATAAATATTTACCTTGTGGCATGGTACACAAAATGCAATAGCATAAATTCTTCAGTTTTAAGTCATTTTTATTTATTAATGCTCGTGGCATGACAAGGATACTACCTCAAGTGTTCCATATAACTGTATCCGCTTTACCCTGGACTAGCACATTTTATTCAAGGCCTGTTCTCACGCTGCACATAAATTCTGTCCCTCCCTTGCTGAAACAGATGTCCCACCACCTTTACTGGATCTCTCTCCCACATATTGAGCTAAGCATTTCTGACCCCCTTTGAAGAGGATCCAAAATTGCTAATAAATTCATGAGATGTTTTTGTCAGTGGTAGAAAGGATGCATGCTAAATTACTAATAGTTGTGAGCATGGGCTAAAAGGTGCATCCAACGCTTAATGAATAGGTGATTCCCACCACACAATCAAACATGTTCAGGAAAATAAAGTTCTGTGGTCATAGACAATTACAGATTAAGCTATCTTTGAGAAAGCACAGAGCTGCTTCTGCAGGTGTGTGACGTGAGTGGGAAGGTGTGAGGTCTTGGGAGGACTCCACAGCGCAGGCAGAGGTGGTGCAGAGCCAGTTGTACCCCACAGGTCAGACTGCCTCCGATTTACTCAGGGCTTGAAGCACATCTGGGAATATTTTTAGTTTCCATGTTGCTTGTGTTCAATGGATTGGTACAAAGAGATAGATGTTGAGTTCTCTCTTGTTTTAAACTGCGTGCTGCAAGTCAAAGCTTGCAGCAAAGCATCTTCAGTAAGAGATCCTGTTTTGCTCTGATTTCTTGAGTTTTGGCTTCACATATATTCCCTAATGGTGGGATGAAGGGCAAAATGTTGTGACTATGGCTGATAAAGCTGATAAGCAAGGTAGCATTAGAGTGCCTGGCTTGGGTGGGGATTTCAGCCGGGTGGCCAAGGCATGTGGGGGTCACTGTGGGCGTCCTGTCCCATGCCTCACCCAGGATCTGGTGCAGGCATGGCACCCTGTGCCAAGGCTGGGATGTTGCGATGCTGTGGGTGCCCAGGACAGCTCTCCACACCCTGGCCATGTTGCGAGCACGGACTGGATGTGCTCTGAAAGCCTGGGAACAGGTTGTTTCAGCAAGGAAGGGACAGAATTGACGTGCAGAGTGAGGACAGGCCTTGAATAAAATGTGCTAGTCCAGGGTAAAGCAGATACCATTATCAAGAGAAACTGCAAGGAATATGACAAGCTGAAAGGCTCTGCAAAGTCAGGAGTCCAAGCCTTAAAGATGGAGAGTGTTGGTAGAGACTGACTCTGGCATCGAGGAAAAAGGGACAAATAACTTCCCTGTTTAACATCACCAGGATAAACTCAAAGGACAGGAAAAGGTATTCCTGCACAAAACCCGTAACTGCATGATTTCCATGTTTGGGAAGGCAAATGGTAAAACCCCTGTCATCTCCAGACAAAACAGTATCTCCCATCATGACTTGTCCACCTATTTCACTGTGCCTATAGCATAAGTAAGTAAGATTTAAAATATAACAGAAAGTACATCTATCTTTAGGTTCTTTTTTCCTTTCCTTCTGCAAGCCATGCATTTCTAGAAACATTGCGTACAATATTCTCAGTTTGCATGGAAATCTTGGAAATTTTTTGCATTTGTATGCAAGGCTATGCAACTGGAGTTTGTGAGAGCAGTTCACAGCTGTAGTTTGGACTTTGGGTTTTCTCTTCTTCAGCTAAATTTGTAGGCTTACGGGACCTGAACCCCACAGAAAGGTCAGCTTATTTCCATGTGCAGCAGTGGACACAGTGACAGATGACTCGGATGAATCACTGCAGCAAGACCCATGAGCACTGCAAGCAGCAAGGGGGAGAGGCTACTGGCAGAGGGGACCTGGACCTGCTCAGGCATCCTGCTCTTCAGCTCCTCTCTCCGCTGTGACAGGCTCACCGAAAAATCTGATGGCCTTGTCAGCACGGCATCAACAGAAATGCGTGCTTGGTTTGGGGATATAAACAGTGCATATGTTTCTTTTTATTTTAAGAGCAGGGAAAAGGGCAGCCTTCCTGAGCCTCACCGTCCCTGGTATCCGCTTGACACCCCAAACTGCTGGGTCGGGAATCAGAATAAGTGACGACAATTGCATAAGCAGAACAAGGGGAACTATGAGTGTACAAAACAAAAGCTCTTCTTCTGAATGTTCAGACATTTTTAGTTTCACTGTCCCAGAAATGTCAGTGAATTAAAGGAAAGACTTCAGCCGTAGCTCGGCTCCGTTGTCATTTACATGTCAGGTTCTCACACTTTGCTAACTGAAGGCGATGGAGGTGGGTGTGAAACAAATTCTTGGCAAAAGCTTTCAAAAATGGGTGCCTAAAAAGTTAGACCTCCCACCTCTGCAGAAGCTGCTGGATGTTCAGAGCTTGGAAAAATTCAGCCACTCACGCACATCCAGATGTAGGCATTAGGTACCTTTTAAAAAGAAATAGCCTTATTCTCTGAGACTGATTCATCCAGTACCACCTGTAATCTGGTAGTGCCCCATTCTGCTGATTCTCCACAAAATCAAAGGCAGAGATTACTCAGAATCTCAGTGGCTGAATTTTTATCCAAAGGCCGGAATACTTTCCCTTGACTCAAGAGCTGGTGAGAACAAACACCACATTTTTTGCCAGCTGTCTGGTCCATCTGCACTAAGGTAACATCAGTAATGTCAGCAGGGAGAGCAAGATTTAGGAAAGCTAGAAAAGTGAGTTACTTCAGCCTGAGGCATTGATACTTCAAGTCAGGTCAAAGCCTGTTGAGAGGAGTTAACATATAGATCCTGCAAATCAGAAACCAGCATTTAATTACTTCTGAGCTTTGTTTCTGGTTCTTCCAGTACAACACTTTTTATAAGAGTTATATTAATGTTAAAATAAAAATACAAAACAAGAGACTTGAAAAGTGACTAGAAGCTTACATTCATTTCTGAGCTGAATGCTTCTCTTAGGGTTTTCTGTGCACAGAAGGCAGAAGATGCATTGCTCTTGATTTACTTGGCTGTAGTGGAAAGTTTCCCTGCAATTTTAATGACTTGCAAAACTTGAGATTAAGATTTAATGGATGGTTAGCAAAACACATTTTTGGGCTTGTAGCATGATTTCGTGCTATGATGCCTACATTGACTGGCTAGTTACAAACCTGTTTCAATTCTCTGCTACCAATATGTTTCTAATTAATGCAAGTACGGCTGAAATATTGAAAATGTCCTCCTTTATCAAAGAGATGTAGGACCTATAATTATTCTTCCTGTTTTCCCCCTTTCCCCCGCACTTCATTCTCAGAAAGGGATTTTGTGCTCTTTAATACCTCCGAAAACCTCACTCTTTCTGCAACTTAACAAACCTCCCTCCACTTCCTGAACATAGCCCTCACCCTGCACGTGGGTGATTTATTAGAGCGTTGAGTCCACAGAATTGCTCACGCAGAGCGCTAACACCATCATTCATTTTTTATTTAAAATGCTTTACAGGCAGTTTATTGCAGGATGACAACAGGGCACCTCTGCTTACAAGAGCTCAGGGCTCAGCTTGCTCAGACTTCCCACAGTGCCTGAGAAAACGCAATGGTCTTGATGGAGAGAGCCACTTTGCTTGACCAAGGGTGGGTTTGTGTCACTTCCCAGGGCCTTGATGTGGACTTGGACACCCAGTGCGTAGCTGAAAAGAGTGAGCAACTCAGACTACCAGACCGTGGCGCAGTCAAGAAGTAGCTTTGCATTGCCAAAGAGAGACACCTAACTGCTATCTGGCCCTGAAGAGCAAACCCACTTCAGGCAGCTCTGAGCAGTGGGCTTGAATTGTTCTCTGAAGCTTTGGATTGCTCTCTGCAGCTTTGAAGCCATGACAAGTTTCCAGAAAACCGCTGTTAAATATTTTTGTCATCATGCATTTCGAGCAGGGAACACAGGAATGGCTTTGTAAAGTGGTGAATTGGATGCTTCACGAACTCTGTTTGTCCTGTGTACGGTTAAGCTGCTGAAGCGTGTAAATGCTATTTATAGGGTAGTAGCATGACCTGAGCCTGAAAGTGCCCTGCCCTGAGAAAAAGGGTAAGACAGAGTTCTTGCTGCAGCCACATTACCAAAGGGCTGACAGTAGTTGTGCTGGAGGAAGAACCACTGAAGCTTCTAGTAGAAATGTTCACTGCTCTGCACGCTGCTATTAGGGGGACATGGCTAGGGGAAGAATCACAGGGTGGAAGACTTCAAAACATGTCCTAAATCACAGCTATGTTAGCTAGGGGACAAAGAAGGGAGAACAGCACCGTGCCACTGGCTTAAGTCCATGGTTCACATACATCTTCAGTGCTATGTGCTGTTCTGATCTGCCCAGGCTCAGGAGGGGTGCAGTGGGACTGGAAGGGGCTGCGAGGAGGGCGATCAACACAGCTTCTGTCCGAAAAGCAGCGAAGTGAGCAAGGACTTGTCAACCTGGAAAACAGACAGATGAAGGACAATATGACAGAGGTCTGTAAAAATGCAAGAGGCTTGGTGGAGGATGAATGGATAGGGATGGACTGATTGTTTTCTGTTGCTATAAGGTATGGGGACGCATCAGATGAAGCTAGTAGGAGCTAGGAGCAAGACAAACAAACAAATTGGTTCTGTGTTAATTAAGCAGTAGAAGAAATATAGAGAATTTACGCTGTAAGTAGGACAAGATCAAGGAGGAGATACACCAAATACAACTAGTCTGGAAATTCTGGAACTTCAAGATATTGCAGACTGCGGGAGGCAGGGAGCCAAGGGAACTTATTGCATCTGCTTCTGTTTTTTAGTGCTCTTATATTCCAGGTATTTGTCTTTGCCCACTTCTTAGATACATGACATTGAATCCAGTGGGCTTTTTCTGACTGAGTAAAACTATTCCTATAGTCTACATCTATAAGAGAATCCCTAATTCTCATCAGAAATCTGATCCACAGCGAAAGAAATTAAATTGCAGGGACTGTCACCGTGTATTCAGCCAAAGCTTGTGTATCCTCATTGGTAAAGGCTGAAGCAACACTCATTGCTGTATGTACATGCAGAGTTACAGAGTGGAAGCATCATTTCTGTGCTGTGTGGTATATATACTTTACTGTATGTGACAATGACTGTTACTTGCTACCAGTCCTGTTTCTAACCTGACACTGTGAGTTCAGTGAGAAGTGATGAAGAAAAAAAGCCCTTTGGCTATTGTTACTTTTTAATGTTAGGAGTGTGCAGATGTGGCATGAGATGTGTTTTGTCAAGTTTGTAACAGTTAATAGAAAGCTAAAGTAAACAGCCTCTGACAGTTCAATGTTCTTAAGCCAATGCTCAAACTGATTTACCATTGAAAAGAGATAAATGGCCAGTAGACATCTGGAACTTGGTTTTTCCATTCTGTTTCATGCAAGCCACCAGAATTTTTTGACTTGTAGTGTATATTCTGGCTTTGCATTACAGTGCATGCAAACAGAACTGTCAACTTTACAACTTTACAATTAAATGAATACGGATTGAGGAATGCTTGGTGCCATTACTCAATATGACCATTTTGCTGGGTGTTCAGGATTGTAAAAAACTTCGAGTGAATCAACACTCTGTCATTCTGTTATCCATATCCATCACTCTACATCCTGGCAGAGGTAGCATTAGCTCTGCATTTAAATTACTGTGCAAAGCTATGAGTTGCATAAAAAAAAAGAAAAAAAAAAAAGGAAGGGTAGAAATCCTGTCGTTCCACTTATCAGCCAGACAGAACTGATTTAGGGTTATGCATTCCTGATCTCCTGTTTTGACAGCCTGTGGTTTCATATTTTCATTTGTAAAACCTCAGCATGAGTTACTTGATCTGTAAAGAAAAAAAACACAGCTCCTGCAGAAGTTTCTTGGAAGACCTTTATTTGGACTAGCTTAATGGTTTTCTGTTCAACAAATTCACCACTGCTCTGGGAGCCTCAGATTCAAGCATCTTTCTATTTTAAGGCACATTGTTCATTTTCACGTCCCTGTCACTTTAGACTTGAAAACTATTGGTCTTAGAAATGGAACTGAAGTTTTGGAAGAGTTGTCAGCATATGAATAAATGCCACCGAAACTGGAGTCTCCCATATGAGTGACGTTATGGGTCTTTACTTTTGGGTCGAGTGCAGTCACATTTACTTATCCATTGGCACTGAGGAGTGGTGGCAATGATCTCACACCTCCTAGTTGTGCAAAACATGACGTGTTCATCCCCTTTCTCCTGTGCCCATTTTGGTAATTACAGCAAGTCTGAGTGACAGTTCTCAGTTGCCACACTGGCTGCCATATTTTGACGGTGACCAAAAAAGGCAGAACAGGGCTGCAGCTGTAGTTCCTTAGATGCTTAATTCATGAAAGGTAGTATATATTTCCTAGTCTTATAGATCAGAGGGAACACTAATGTTCCTTGGATTATTTCCTTTGCCCCGCCATCAAATGTGCGTGCATCACTTGTAATCCCACCTGCCAAAGAGCTCCTGCCCCACTCTGTGTTTCTGAGGCAGAGCTGTTAGCGTGCATATCAACCCAGCATTTTCCAGCCTGCCTACCAAAAATGTGTACATACCATTCCTACTATTTCAGAAAGCTTTTCCAACGACGGCAGGTGAAGACAAGAAGCCAGGCACACACCTTCATGGTGCAGGGCGTTCCCTGACAAGTATCTGATATGCAAACACATCAAAATGGGAAAAGGGAATCAGGTGGATAATGAGATTTAGGGAAAACTACTATGTAGGAGATGTTGCCTTTCTGGAGGTGTTGCAATGGAATCAAGTGTTCGGGTTACCTGCTGTTGATAGAGAGATGAGGTTCTTATGCCAGAAAGAGACTGAAAAAAGTAAAATGCTTCCAAACAGCCTGAGAGATCTTGGAGAGTAATATCAATACATACCCTGCAAGGAGCTCTTTCATAATGGGAGAGACACAGAAACTCTGAACCTTTACAGGAAAGTCCACTCCCCTTTGCAAAACTGCCATTGTAATAGTACTGATGCGACCGTGGTTAGGTTCAGCCCGGTGTCAGGAGAGCATCCGCACAGCAGCTTGCTTTTTTGAAATTAGCACCAAGGAGACAGAGAGGAAGGTGAGTAAGAAAGTATTTACCTTTACCAGTGTTTTTCTTTCCTTTGCAAAGGAAAATTCAGTGTTGCAGAATGTATCAAACTTATCAGAAAGAAATGTTTCCCTGCACCCCTCTCCTCCACATTCTGCAATCATACAGTGTTATAGGATGGCAGAAATAGCCCTAGAACAACTCCTTGTTTTTCCTTGTCATTTGGTGTGTGCCTACTCTATGTCCTACTCAAGTTGACTAATCATACAAACAATCTTGTGGCCTTTTGAAAATGGAAACAAAGTAAAGATTAAAAAGGTTAAAATCTGCATCCACACAAATATCACCTGCACCTCAGGGAATGGAGTGGCTCGAGTGTCACAGCAGTAACTCAAACCAAATTAGGAAAGTGTGGCTGCTGCTCCCCTTGTCATATGAGGCTCTGCTCCTCCCATGGGCTTCCCCAACCCCTCTCTAGGACATGTTCATCTTACAGAATCAGTCCCACAGTGATGATCAGGATATAGAATGAAGGAAGCAAATGTTCTTTGCTTTCCCTTCTCTCTAGCGTATCTGCCCACAGATGGTACCTGGCTTAGGGCACTGACTACAGGAGTAGTCTCCTGATTTTGAGCCACCGATGGAACTATCTATGACTGAGCAAGGTACACCTAAAATACTGTCCCCAGTATGAATTGTTGTCTCCAAGCTGCATATCTGTAGGCGTACTTTAATTATGTTTCTTAAAATTCTGTACTTTAGGCTGACTAGTCTCAGCAAATTGTGTCATTTTTTAATAATAATAAGCCAGGGGAATAAAGGGAAAATACTATTATCATTAAGACTTACTGAAGCTGGTGGATTTACTTGGCGTGTTTCATTTAAAATAAAGCTAACTAATTCACTAAGCTCATTTATGAAAGCCAGTGGCTGAATCACCGTAGTCTCCGATACACAAACACGTGTCTGCAGGAACAGCCTCTGTGTTGTTGTGACCATCCTCTGTGGTACAGGAGCAGATGCTGTGCAAGCTGAGCAACCAGGCAAGCTACAGCTTCTTCAGCTGCCCCTAGAAATCTGTGCTTGGTTACTTTTGCCCAGACAAAGGCAAATATGACACTGCACAGGAATTTCAGACTGTTTGGAGAGAAGGCTGTTTCTGGGTATGGGTTCCAACAGGAGCACTGGAAGCTTGAACAGCATTGATGCTGAGAGCAAAAAACATCAAAGAAGATGATGCAGAGGTTTCTCCAAGACAAGTCCTGGACCTGGGATCAGTCCAGAATGTCACAGTCTAAGCAAAAATATGATCGAAATTGTTACAAAATCACAGTGCACCAGGCATCCTGAGCACTAAAATAGGCAGAGGAAAAGCTGCAGTCATTAAAGAGTGTATGCTTAATAGAAGAAAACAGGGAAGGAATCAATGTTACCCAGTCAAGATGTTGAGTATTTGACTGCGGCCTTTCCTTCCTTCTAGACATTTTATCTGTAATATTAACAGATATTATCTAAACTCCAGATAGTGTCTGCTACCTCCTAGCTTCTTGGAAAGGGTGCCTCCAACATACTTAAGTAGGATTATCATTATTTTTATGAGCCTCTGTGTCTCTGGGGTGTTTCTTCTTTCCCAGAAGAGGGGAAAGAGCATATCATGCAGATATTCCTGATGTTTGTCTTTTTATTTTTTTAAGAACCCTTCATCCTGTTGATCAGTGTTTTCTGTATTTGAGTAAAAAAATGGCAGAGCAATGTCATGACATTTTTTGCTTATGCTTAAATATTCCCTATAGATTGCTCCTACAGGGCGGCCCTTTTGGCCCTCCAATGCCATTTTTGCCTTTGCAGAGGATTCTTGCCAAAATCTTGACACTAAAAGGGCCCATTGCATAATATAAAGAAAAATGTTGGTTTCCATTTTGTCAGCTCTGCTGTGAGCTGTGAGCCATGCCTGAGGAACACCCCGGTGCCTGTCAGGCTGATGTGCCACAGGCAAATGTCAGCTCTTCCCTTTAAGCACAACACGAAAGCCCTCCTGGTGCAGCAGGATTCATATTGCATGCTCTCTCCCACAAACTAATCCTTCCCTGTCACCGACATACTGCCATAACATATTATCAGAGACCAAGGATAGCTGCTGCTTTCACTTGTATCGCATATCAACTGATTTCTTTCCCATTCTGATGTTAGATTACATCTTTGGGAAAAGAAGAAGCAATGTGCATTCTCACTTCGTGTATCCTGCTGTCCAAACAGCATTTCAGATTACCACTACTGTTTTCTCTTCAGAATTGATAGGGTGCTATACTGTCCTTAACTCTGCATCTCAGATTTTCTCCCTACCTGTGTCAGAAGTTGTAATTCGACCACAGGAAGTGCCCATCGCTGTCCCAGCAAGGCCCATAGACTCTAATCAGCATCATGACCCTGAAGAAGACCAGACAGAGCGGAGAGCAGTTTTTACATGCGTTTGCCACCTGCTTTGGATTACATTAATTTCCCCTAACTTCCCCTCTGCTAGTCAATAGTGACTGGTAACAGAGAGGTTTAGAGACGGTCTGAGGTCCTAGACTGAAGCAGAGGACCCCAGACAGAAGTGCAGTTCCCTGGACAAACACGTGACAGCTGAAGCCTCCTGTGTCTTAGACCAAAAACCCTGGAGAGGGAAGGAGAAACCCAAGAAGATTGGCCAATATCATCACTAGAGTCAATGGGTCGAGGGAGGAGAGTAATGGGAGAGACAAACACCATGAAACGCTGTGCGGCAGGCAGCCTGGCCGGGGGAGGTAACACGGGGTGGAAGAGCCATGGAAGACTGTGCAAGAGCAGCAGAAAGACCAAGAGGCTGCTCAGGCCCTGGAATATAGCCAAGACGATGATAGAAACTGCACGTGGTTCATGAAAACTGGTGAAAATAAAAAGCAGCTTGGAAGAGATCCAGGTTGAAGCTTGAAATGATCATTGCAGACTAGGGTAACAACTGAGGCTTCAATGAATTTCATGATCCAGGGAAGAAATGCAGTAAAATAGCAATGGGAAATATGAATTTCAAGAGCGTGTTTCTCTCCCTAGCTTGATTTTATTTGAGAAGAGAGTCAGAACCCAAACTGTGTGAGAGGACAGGACACAAAGATCAAAAGTTAAATCATCAGGGAGGATGTGAAGAGAAAAGTAAAGAGGCCAGATAAAGAAGAAGAAAGCGTGTGGTTTCAGCAAGGAGAAGGGGAGGGTGGGCTGTTTGCAGATGTGCATGGTAAAGATGCCATTATGAGTTCTTTGAACGTTTTTAACAAAACTGTACATGTGGGTTTAAGTAGTGCAAGGATGTGTCCAGCTCCACTTTAAATGGGGGGCTGTGCTGTAGGCTAAATGTGCGGTGTGAGATGGGAGAACACAAACTGGGTAATGGGAGGAAAATTGATGGGGAACAAGGAAAAGAGGGCTCTGAACAAGAGTGTTGGCAGAAGAGGAGAAAAGGAAAATCCTGTAGTGCAAAAATATCTGCAGAATGTATCTTTAACTGAAAGGAAAGGGAAAGAGGACAGCAAAAAAGCAAAGGACTAGGCAAATCTCTGTGGAAGGGAGGGCAGGCAAACCTCCAGAGGGAAAGGCTGGGCAATGGAAGATTTGACAGCAGTCTGCAAGCAGGCAAAAGTGAGGACACATATGAAGAACGAGAGCTGCAGCCACGTTTAAGACAGTTATAATAGAAGCCACGGTGAAGACAGGTATCTACAAGGACTAAAATGCCCCGTTCACATTTTGGACTTCCTGGGGCATACCTGGTCTCTCCTGGAAAAACAGAAGATCAAGCAATGATTCTTAGCCGGAATCACTAAAAAACATACACTTTGGAGAAGTAAAAGTATCTTTTTTGTCCTCTTCTTGTCGGTCAAGTGTTTCAGCAGCTGTTTTTTGCAAAAGGAAAATTCATAGTTAGAGCCACCTGAATGAGACTAGCCATGGTCCTTCTTTTACTTTGATCTTCAGCCATGCTCGCGGCTGTCAGTCAAATCTAAACTCCAAAGCCATTCTTGTCCAAGTGGAAGGTGTCTGTCTCTCATGGATTTCATGCATTTAAACCTGCTGTGCCACGACAGGCAGGGGCACGGGCGGGTGGTGGCGTGCCTGCTGGCTGATGGGCTTCTGCGGGGATCAGTGGGGGTCTGTGGAGGCTCCTGCCCTTTCTCTGCCATGTTAACCCCAGGCATGGCACAGAGTTACACTCTGGGTGGAATTTCAACTTTGTCAGTCCAGGCAGCAATTATGGAAAGGATAGTAAATATGATGGTATGGCTTGAAGCAGTGATGTTCCCCTGCTGCAGTACCTGTTGTTGGAGTCCCTGTGTCCCGCCTGCAGTGTTTCCAGAGCTTTTGTATAAACAATCTTAGATAGGCAAATTCTAGTGATGGATTCAATTTGGAGTGTCCTCTCCCAATGTGAATCACTGGAACTGCAGCAATAGTCCAGCCAGAAGCTTAGACCAGAGCTGTGCTGCAATAATTGCTACTCACCTGCATCAGGGTTTGAGTGTCTCTGGGGACAGGTCACGGCTCTGACTTCAGTGGAAGTTAGTAGGGACTGCAAGCTAATGAAGTTTAATGGCTGTCCCTGAGTAAAAAAAATTAGAGGTCTCACTGTGACTAGGTACAATTTGGTCCAGAGGACTGAACAGGCTCCAGTGGCATTAAATACATGCCTACGTCTTCATTCTTTTAATAACCTTGAGATGGAGGGGGAGGTGGTGGGTACCCATGCTCATCCTGCTTACGATGCTTGGGAGACAGAGCCCTCAAATCTCAAGAAATGTTTGCTAAGCACGTCTTTCGTACATTGGAAATAAAATAACATAAGTCTGTTCACAGCTGTGTCAGCTGCTACTTCTTTTTCTAGATAAGAGCCGCCCTGTTCTCCCTCTTTCTCTCTGTCTCTTGTTGGCTATCAGATGTCCAGGGATTTCTCTCCTACTCACCCAGCATTCTCTTCCCCATAGACTAAATAAGCATGGAGTCTGCATGCTTTAACAGTTAGCATTTTATGGCTTTCTTCAGATTATGGCTAGTATGCAAGCTGCCATTTATTTTTAACTGGAAAACAATAGTACAACAGCAGTTGTGGAATCTATTATAATTTTTGTTAATATAGATGATATTCATTTTTAAATATCTTACATTTCATGCAGAGTGCTCATGTGAAAAAAGCAGTATTTTGCAGAAAGAATTGTACCCTTATTCCTGCCGATTTCATCAAGATGACTGAAATATAACTGGAAGGGGAATTTTAAAACAGATGAGAATGAGAACTAAGCAGTTAAGAGCACAAGCAAGTTATAACGTTCTGTTCAAGTTCTTAGTACTGTGTTTATTAATGTAACTATAACTTGACAAATGTTACAGAAATTGTGCACCTTTGTTACAATTATTACCTGTGCTTTATTTTTCATATGCTAGTATCTTCGCCTTTCTCCAGTTTTAATACTGGCATCCTTAATCACTCTTTTTTTTTCTTTGTTTGAAAGAAAAAAGAAAACAATGGTGAAAAAGCCTGTCATAACACATCCCTTCCTCCAAATAATTTGCTTTCCCATCCTACCTGTGTTGTTGTTCTCTTTCTGTCCTGCGATTTCTGTGGCCAGCAGTTGTGCCTGGACCATGGTCCTGAGCAGCCCCAGAGACCTGTTGGTCTCTGCCACTGACCCACCTGGCCCAGCACAACCCACTCCGATGGATGGGTGCACAAACCCTCAGAAGCTGAAGATGACCATTGACCCTATGGAGTCAGCTACTCTGTAGTGTAAGGTAAACTTAAGACACAAAGGTTTCCAGGACTTGTGTTTATGCTGTCTGACATATAACAGCGATCTACATGTACACCTGCCATGACAGCTCATGTGCTCTTGAGCTAACTGGTTCAAGGTTTATAGAGGGTGGAAGATGAAAGACTGCAGCAACCTGTAAAGAGAGTTGTAAATGGGGTGGGAAAGCTTTGCTTTCTGACCCTTGACCTGCCAACGCCCTCCAGGGAATTTCTTCCAGTCTTCGTGCCTCTGCTCACCGTCTCACCTGGTCTGTCCTGCATGTTTGGGCTGCGGCACAGCTGGCATCCGGTGTCACCGCATGCTCCTAGAGGACAGGTGGGACTGCTGAGCTGGTCTCCAGGGCCTCACACTGACACACTGGACCTCACTTGGGAGCTCAGAGCAGGCAACAAAATCTTGCATCTCCCCACAAGCAGCCAGGTCAGGCACCATGGTTTGCTCACTTTCCATGTCTATTTATTTCCTTATTTGTTTTATTTCTTTGGCCTTGCCTGCTTCTTTCCTCCATCTTTCTCCAAATGTCTAAATCTGTGCACTCCACCCAATTATTTTCAAAGACCCTTTTAGGCTCTGCCTAATGCCTGGCTGCCTTCTCTATGTGTCTCAGAAGAAGGTGTCAGTCCTTAGCTTATGAAATCAAATGTTGTGATGAAACACTGGGATCCCAGAGAATTGTTATGTGGAAACACTGGGATCCTGGAGAAGTGCCATGATGAAACAATGGCATCTCAGAGTAGCTGGGAGCAGGCAGTGTTTTCACATCCCTGCTGAGCAAACACCTTCCAGCACCCCAGAGGTTTTGTGGGAGGGAGTGCCAGATGCATGATGTGGCCAGGTCCTTGGTTTGAACATTCAGGGTTGTAGACCTGAATTTAAAATTCAGGGTCTAAATTTAAAATTTAAATTAAAATTTAAACTTAATTCATTCTGTAAGCCTGAATGCATGAAAATGTCTGAGTAATTAGAAACATCTTGGGACCACAATATAGAGAACAACTTACTGCTGAAGGAGTAGAAATACTTTAGGCTGATGCTGGACTTATTCAAGTTAAAAAGCTGGAAAAAATAGAAGCTCAGCTGACTGAAAAACTAAGAAATCACTAAGAACTCGCATGGGTAAAGGTCAGAAAGCCAGCTTGTTCACCAATGGCAAATGGATATATGAATATAACATACACAGAGTAAGGTAATATTGTATTAATGCTATCTGGTTACCTTATATAGATTAATATGACATATTACTGGAAAATTTTCTCTCTAAGATACATTCATTGTGCGTTGAACCTGACACATACAGATGCCTTGAGATCTTTGAAGTGGACGCTCTGCATTTAGATAAGCTGGGTCAGATTTCTTTCCTACCAGGCTGGCCAACTTGCAAGGTTTTACAGAGAAATAAGAAGAAGCAGCCAAATTACCATCTGGATTTGTCCCTGTCCTGTAGTCTTCAGCGTTGTCATTTCTATTCTGCTAAGCGTTGACTCACTGAAACCCTTGGTGTTGCATACATGTATGGAGGAAACTTTCTCCTGCCCACTTCAAAGTAGCGAAGCATAGGATTCCTGAACAACAGAACAGATTTCATTCAGTGCCATCTCCTGAGAGGTTAGAGGTTTGCAGGTGCTCAGAGCTTTGAAAGGGCAAAATTACAGTATGAAGGAATTACTTTGAAGATTGAGAGTTATGTATTGTCTGCTCTTCAGCAAGCTGACAGATCCACATAGGAAAACTATGAGAAAAGTAAAGAAGACATCTTCTTATGTAACTCAGGCTTCTCATTTTCACAGCCAGGGAGCAACCCAGAAGTGGGCTGCATAAAGATGTACTTATTAGCTCGTTACCATAGACCATGGAGACGCAAGTGCATCTATAGCCTTGAAAACAGAAGCTTTGATCTCACCATTACTGCAGAAACCAGAGAGGTGAGAGATATGAAGTGGCTCTCTGCCTCCTCTCTCCTGATCTCACAGAATCACGGAATCACAGAATAGTAGGGGTTGGAAGGGACCTCTGTGGGTCATCTAGTCCAACCCTCCTGCCGAAGCAGGGTCACCTACAGCAGGCTGCACAGGACCTTGTCCAGGCAGGTCTTGAATATCT